>Ga0209367_1010492_pt1 | contig 12408 bp, 6 predicted proteins | sample WorMetLIZISLAND2_FD_187412 | JGI IMG/M metagenome (GOLD analysis project Ga0209367, IMG submission 187412) | Marine gutless worms symbiont microbial communities from Max Planck institute for Marine Microbiology, Germany - Olavius geniculatus... ... | reverse complement strand
GATAGGTACATACATGCTGCTTATCATAACAAGCACTGGTGACAGGCTTTTTGGATTTATCAACATCGATGACCTTGAACGACCTTGAACCCTCAAAAATCGGTTTTTAGTGAATTTTTTGCACAATTTTGCTCTGCAACACGCATTTCAAGAGTGAATTGCGCCAAAATGGCTGGAGATAGACCAAGACAACCTGCGTATGAAATTTTCAGCATGGAATGTAGATTTTATCAGTCCAAGTCCGGACGCTCTAGATTCAAGCAGGCTTGCGCACGTGGGTGTCAACGAGAGGTACCCCTGTAAAAAGTGGTGGTTTATACTCTGTGCTTGTCTAGCGTGTAAATGGTTGCAGATAGACACAGCCATGCTGCTTCTCATACAAGCACTGATGAGCAGCTTCTTACGAATGTCAACATCGATAACCTTGAATGACCTTGAACCCTAAAAATATTGATTTAACGTGATTTTTGGGCGATTTCTGGCTGCAAAAGAGTGAATTACGACGAAATGGATGGAGATAGACTAAGATTACCTGCGAACAGGAACTGCTATAGGCTTTCGCGCGTTTCGTGAGCTTTGCTCAAATTTCTTGTTATATCTTGTTTACATGCACAATCTAGCAAACATCGAGCAAACGTCGAGCAAATGTATTCAAAATGCACGTGCTATTGCTCGACGTCTGCTCGATGTTTGCTCGATCGTGTAAACGGGGTATTATGCTCGTCCACCGGGCAAGACAAACTTTACTAGTCAGCTTAGATATCTGGCAAAATAAATCATTTTTACAAAGATCTTTTTACTCTAGTTGACTAGACGGAAAAGTAACAGATAATATATCACGAGAAATGTTTTCTTAGTTTTACGCCTAATGTAAATAATAAAAAAAATCATGGGTAAGCTAAAATTTACTCAGAACAATGCAGAAATAAACGACTGCACAAAAAAGCAGCAAATTGTAAAAAAACAATCTGCTACGCAAAAAACTGGAAACAAACAAATTTTAGCCAAAATCTGTCTTTTACCAGTCTTAATCATTGGCAATGACGTAGTGCTGCCTTTTAGCATTGGTTGAGATTAGATCACGATTAGCGCTGTCTATTATAATAGAACTCTATAGGCCTACTGTTTTTTACTCTACCCCTCTGTTAGATGTCAAGACATAATAACCTTTGTGGGGCCAACTAAGTATATGATTAACTTTACCAAAGTAAATTGCATATTACTCTAAATTATAGGTATGCCTGTACGGCGAGAACGGTGAAGGATTTAAAGCAATGTTGGTGAGATGTTATTTTGACCGGTGTCAGAAAATGACGTCGAGTGAATGAATAAACGACTTGTCGGCATCATGCACGACGACAAGTCGGCTTTGTTAGTGGAGCTTAGTCATTAACAATAAATAGAAATACCGCCGTTAATATTCATCTACAATCCGTCACTGTGCGAAAATCAAGGGAGTAGAAGATATACTCTGGGCTGTAACGACCTGATGACTGTTACATTTTTCAGGACTGTAACTTGGACAAAATTAGAAACGAGCTGTGGCAAGTTATCGTCTATTTTCTATGTATTGCGCATTTCCTTTCACTTTTTGTTTGATTTGCATTTATTTTATCGTTGCTTATCTATCAGTGCATGGTGAATAATATGTTATCATATTTCAGTATACCTGTAACTCATCATGTTCGCCACATAAACGGTTAATGGTTAAAATGCTATAGCTCTTCATAGGAAACCAATCTCAGAGCTACGTATAGGATCACACGCCGTTACCTGCCAACCGACACAAGTAAACGCGCCCCGCCTTAACCCCAGCCAGATAGGTTGGTAATCGATTTACTTATCCCGGAGGGAAGGAAGGCTGAGTTGACCTAGGCGGCTGGTTACATATCGAGACGGTTTACCTGCCTGCAAGCAGTCACCCATCCAAGTAGTAACCAGGCCCGATGTAGAACAACTTCGTTGATCGGACACAACGCGTTACCGTTACGCCGCGCCCATGGCACTAACCCAAGCTATGAAAGCTATTATAACCCCGCACCAGTCACAATAATCATCCTCGGGGGACTCACTGTGAATTACTCTCTGTCTGTCTTTCTCTGTCTCTGTGTGTGTCTGTCTGTCTGTCCATCCGTCTGTCAATCAAACGTAGGCCTCCGTGTCTCCAATAGTCCGTGATGCTTTGATATATGCCGACATCGCCACATTACAATCCTGCCACTAGCCGCTGCCTTGTACATGAATAATTGCAGTCATGTCACACTATCAACTGTACGAAACATAACAGTGTGCTTATATACTATTGAGCCGGATATTTCTACACAGGCAATCTAGATACATGCCAGACAGGCTTTCATTGGATATACAGAAACTTACATTGAATCCTTTATGTCAGACGGAGGATTGATTTAACCCAATTACAAGTGAGGGTGTCGGCCCGGTGCCGACACAGTGCGCGGCCATCCGCCTGGCCATAGAAACTCGCACATTCAGTAGGTGAGGTCAAGTTTCGCTAAGACTTTAGTACGGGACTAAAGTCTAACATAACCTATTTGGCTGGGAATTTCCAAACTTTGATTTGAAACTTAAGTCTCGGCGAAACTTGACCGCACCCATTGTCTTATGCAGACCGCCGAATTTGGGGAAAAATAGAAATATTACGGGGGTAAAGTGTGATGTCCCTCATCAGTATGGGGCCCCGGGGCTTGCTCGCAGAATTTTTTTTCAAATTTGCAGGAAATGTTAGCAAGATTTTCCACATTTTAAAAACCAAATAATTAAATTTTCTACGAAAGCATACATTTTCAAGCTTTAAAAGTTTTCCTGGCGTCTTCGGCGAAAGAAATCTTATTTCTGGTAAAATTCTTTCTCCTTGGAGACGTATAAAAACAATGCAATTAGCTTCTTCTGTGAACTTCTATAAACTAAAAATTGCTGACACAATTGCTTGCTCTTGTCTTGTTCGTGGAATTTTTCACATCATTTCTGGCTTTCTGAGCCCGTTTGCTTTTGACTTATGAGCCTGGTCAAACGTAACAAAGGGGCAGACAGACGGACGGACGGACAAACAGGCAAGACAAGTAATGCGGCCTAGTAGGTCAGCTGCATTACATATAAGCAATTATGACTGACGCATAAGCGAAACCACTGTTACAAAACTACTGCATAAAAATCACTGTTGCAGTAGCTGAGATAAAGTTTTTAGCCGACCGTACTTATATGTAAGTAACGCTGGAGCCATTAGCGTGGTTGTCGTCCGTCCGTCTGTCCGTCTGCCTGTAACAGATGTATTGTGGCTAAGTTTTAGACCGCAAACAGAAACGTTTTAGAGAAATAATAAGCCATGTGTTTTTGGCAAATAAATACTCTCTCTCTCTCTCTCTGTATGTTAAACGCGGGCATGCAAAATTTCAGTTATTTAGTGCAAAGGAAACATTTCCAAATTGGGGGTTGAATGGAGGCGGTAAAAAATTCCACGAAAAATTGGCCACATCTCGGAAACGGTAAAAGGTAGGTTACTATTAATCACTAATAGAAGTAGCATAGGCTTACGCCCTTTCAAATGAAATGAAAATCATCGACCTTGGATAACTTTGAAGGTCACTGACAACTAGTACGGTCGGCTATCACAGCGACAGCTGGGCTTCTTGTTCGCGATGCGGTAGACGCATATGCGACGAGAACACTAGGCCTAGAGCAATTACCACCTCAAGTTGCACGTCTGTCTGTCCATCCGTCCGACTGTCCTATTTTGTATAGCCTAAGAATCATATATCGTGGCCTATAGTACGCAATACCTAAAAGAACTTATGTAGTAATAGTAAGCGCTGTACAAATTTATTTTATTTATATTGGTACTTAGTTTGTACTGAACGCAATATCAACGGTTTGCTGATCTTTCGATAAGCAACTATATGGAACAATGCTGGAAAGAACACTGCCTTTTTTGCGGGTAGTAGTAAAATAATAGGCCTATACCTCTAAACTAAATTACATGACTCTCAAGCCAAGCTTGTTCAAGTTAGTCTAAATACTGTCCGCAGGTAGCGCCAGTCGTTTCCGCGGCAGTACTAAAGTGGCGCCATCTAGGGAATGACATTTCGTGAATCCAGGCCAACTGGTTTAAACAGTATCATGCACGCAAGAAATGCACAAAAACCCACGTGACCTTGACCTTTAACTTATTACCTTGATATTCAATAGGGTTCTGCAGGTTGTTGAGATAGCCTACGTGTTCGCGATGTTCGTGCAAACTTTCATTAAGCGAAGTGCAGCGGTTCGTGATTTATCGTGAAGACATGTTTTTGCGTACGTATAACCATATTAAACACAAAAATATGAATAATTATTGTCAAATCAACAAGTTAAACGTTTAAAACGCAAGCCTGTCCTACCTTGCTGTTGCTTACGGTAGTCACTGCCAATTGAACGCACGACGTTTAACTGACAGCACTTATGCAAATTTGATAGAGAGCGTGCAGCATTCTTGACAAGTGATACGCAATGCGTGACGTCACGCTGCTGTCGTCCAATCAGCGCCGAGTACGCAGTCGACCGGAACAAGTACCCGTCTGATGGGCGGAGTTTCATCTCATCTTTCCATGCTGTCCCAAGTGTCCATGCATTAAGTTGACTTTCGACAATTATTTCGATGGCGAATTTAATTTTTGTTATCATTATTTAGATACAGTAAAACTCATTTTCTGTAGGCTGTACACTAGTAGGCTGCCGGGAGGGAGTGGAAGTTTGTGACATATTTGATGGGCGATGGTGTCTAGAGCAATGTGACGAAATGACGAACGATCGAGACGGGCTAGTGTTTTACTTAAAATCGTGTGAAGTCATTTATAGACGACTCTTATATTATACGCATTATGGTTTTTCGAGGCATTTGTCCACCTTTCGTTTGATATGAACATTTTTGTCTTAGCCTACTGGGATAACTCGGTGGCCTCCACCAATAAACTTACAGTGTAGCATTGGATATCAAGCACATTGCCTATAGGTCTATTTTCAATGCCATTATTCAGCGCAATCGCCCAGATTTATTTACATTTTATTTGAACATTAAAAATAAATGACCACCAAAATTTTAACCCACTTGTGTGGCGTGCAATTCTGGAGGCATGTCACAAACTGAATCCAAAGCTGAAAATTATTCCTGAGCTAAAAAGTGCATTTCGGCAGATATGGAATGACTTCCGCTAAATACCGCAAATGTTTGAACGCATGCGTTTTCTCGTTACGAATTCTTTCTAGCATTTACCGGTAAATTGGACATGAATTTGGTTTTATAAGGAATCAAGGCAGCGTTTAAAAAAAAATGCTAAAACGCTATATGATTAAATAGCGAACACAATGACAAACAAAAACAATTATTTATTTGCAGAGAAACTAAGACGGCGAAATATAAACAGCACAGATCATAGATGTAAAAAAAACGTTCTTTTATTCTTGCCACGTTTTTACGTTTTTTATTTTGCTCAACGTTTTTTTGTTTAAAAAAACGTGCATTGAAAATCCCATCAAAAGCTTTGTGAAGCACTTTTGGGACCACAGAAACTAATTAATAAGTTATAGTATGTAGTTACTCCAAATACACTAAATAAAATGTTAACTAGTATATTTAGTTAGTTTAATGCCAATGTCTTATGACCGCACAGCTGAATTGAAATTAAATGAAGTTCTCTCTATTTAAACTATAATTCCAGGTATACTGCAATTACAGCATTAGGCAAAAAGTTGAACACATTATGGCCAACGTTTTCTATTCAACGTTTTTTATTCTTGCCACGTTTTTTACGTTTTTTATTTTTCCTGGAACGTTTTTTTTACATCTATGGCACAGATAGTCATGCACGTACAGCGAATAACTCGTTCAGCGTGTCTTGCTATAGGCTATATACAGTTTTACAACTGCACGCACTAATCTGCCATTAAGACCTAATTAAACGTAATGTATTGTAATAATAACCCATGAAGTTGAAAATAAAGTTGCAAGATATGCGAAATAACTAATGTACCGTCTATGTAGCCCTATGTCAATATCAATGTACCGGTAGGAATACTCTAATGTAGCAAGTTTTGAAACAAATTACAAATCACATTTTATACGGCTTACAAAAACAGAATTTTGGACCATAAACTAACTGCCATAAGCTAGTCTGGCACTCTGGCGTTGGAATGCAGTAATTACGCATCCGCAAATTTTCTAAAAAAAATGATCAGAAACTTCTGCAACTCCTATTACAGTCACTTAATCCCATTTCAAAACTGGAATTAGGCCTACAATTATTATCACAAACCCTCTAGCGTTACACTGCGCTAGTTAGTAATGTAAAGGCTTACCATCTCTATACACTGAGCTGAGAAGAACAGTAACGTCTACCACATAGTATCATGTAATTGCTGAACTAAACAGTGGCAACGCCGTGTCATCGTAAAAATAACTAAACCTGCAAGGTGACATAATTCCATAATCTTGGGAAAAGTACTGCTAAAGATGTTACATTAAAAATTTTAAAAACTAGTAATTGTTATAATCCGCGGTAAGCCAACAATGCAATTTGTTTACCGTGTAAATTTACTAGATGAACATTTGCCTGAAGGTCACAAGTGATACAAACTGTAGCGAAGCTTTGAGACAAAAAACAAAATTGATCGTGACACTTGTTCAGAACATTAAAAATTAAAACCCTAAGAAAAAAGGTCTTTGATAGAAGTACAATAATTGCTGACGATCTTACAAGACGTTAAAAATAATCGTTAAAAAATCCGCAGTGGTCCGACGACACGATTTATTTACAGCAGAGTCTTCTTGCTCACAGCAAAATGTTCAGTCACAAAACAGCGGAATCAGTAAACAAAGTAAGGCCCTGTACACACTAACCGTAGGTACGGCCCGTACGTAAGGGCCATACGTACAGGTCCTGTTTTGGACAGGGATGTGGTATCGGTCGAGACGTCTCGGTCTCCAGACGTACTAACGTCTCGTCTCAGAAAAAAAATCCTCAACGTTTCAGTCTCGGACCGATGCGTCTCGGGTCTCGTCTTAGAGCAAAATGTCTCGGTCTCGGTCCAGTAGGTCTCGTCTCGGGTCTCGGGCCATTGCGTCTCGTCGAGACGTTTTGTGCAGGCGCGCGTCGTGCATATTGTAGCTGCAGTTAGAGCGATACTAAGCAGCATGACATTTGTGGCTTAGACATATCCGTTTGCAGTGTTTTTACGCTTTCATTTACTTATTTATCATAAAGCAGAATTATGTCACGTCAGTCTTTCTTTGTTATGACCTAGTCGCAATGAAGATAAAGTCTATGATGTCAGAATGAATACTATCAGCCAAATGTAGACGATGTATAAGGCTATAATCAGCTGTGGTTTACTAATTTCAGTTGCTTGCAAATTGCGATAAAATAATGGCTCATGTCTACAGCACTGCAGTTGCAATTCTTTATGGTGAAAGCCATTAAATATTCAGTGATGTCAAAATAAAATGCAAAAACCTCACAATATCACAAATAGAAAGCGCTTACCATGGTGCGAGTTAATTAATTCTTATAATTTTTTTTATTGTCAGTGTGTTTCACCATACGTCACGGAAAACGTCTCGGCGAGACGTTGAAGCTCCCGAGACTCTCGAAAGTCTCGGGAGATTCAAGGTCTCGGCGAGCGTCTCGGAAACTGCAACATCTCGTCTCGGTCTTGGCTCAGAAGGTCTCATGCACATATCTGGTTAAAAGCGAGTTAATTTCTCTACAAACTTTCTTCTATTTTTCCAGATACCGGCAACCGATTAGCTATGCGTTAAATCAGCTTCACTCCATATTTATTTACTGTCTGTGTGTAGAATGGTCAGTTGTCGACGGTCAATGCAGTGATGCACATCAGTTCCAGTACCTGGCCAACGGCAGTTGTCTGCCATGTCCCTCACGATGCAGTTCATGCCTGTCTACAGCCGACGATGTGCGCTATCCGTGTGCCGTGTGTGCTGAAGGCTTCCTCTACGTTACCAACCCTCGCTCTGCTCTGACGGCAGGGGGACGCTGTGTCGCCGGCTGTGACGACTTGGGTTTGCTGGCGACGTCACGCGATTCCAGCCGAATTCGACTGACAGTAAGTGACAGTAGTCCAGTGGGCACGGTGCTGTCGGGGGAAGGTCGTCTGGAAGTCTGGTACTCCGGCAAGTGGTGGTCAGTGTGTGATGATCGCTGGACAATGATCAACACCGACGTCGTCTGTCAGGAGATGGGGCTTGGGCGCGCAGTATCGTTCACGCGCGCTTACAACGCCGCCAACCTCTGGACCGCCTTGTCCACGGTAAAGATCGGCTTCGATGACGTAGTTTGTGACGTCACCGACACGTCATTGTTCGAATGTCGTCAAGCGCCGTTCGGTTTCCCGCCAGATTGCATCGAGCAGCAGACGATTGGCGTTCATTGCGCCGGATCACGTGGTAATGACGATTTCTGCACGGCGTCCTGTCCTATTGGCCAGTTTCCGGACGCAAGCAACGCCCGCTGTCAGTCCTGCGACGTGACTGGCTGCCTCGTCTGCCCGTCTGAGGGAGTGTGCACGCGCTGCGAACAGTTGCTGTGGCTGTTGAATCAGACGCGGTGTCTCCAGTCCTGCCCGTCTGGTTATTATGGCAACACGGGGACCGGAAGCTGTCATAGGTGCGACTCGGTTTGTCTGACATGCGCGGACGGCGTTTTTGGCACCAAATGTACTTCCTGTCACGTGACGCTGGCTCTGTACGACGGCGCATGCGTGGAGGAGTGTCCACAGGACCGGCTACTGTGGAACATGACGTCAGCAGTGTGTGTGAAGCAATGCCCTGATGGATCGTACCAGCCAATGACGTCATCGACCCATCGACTCTGCCTACCATGTTTCGCCCCGTGTTTACGGTGCTACGGCGCGGCCGACAACTGCACGACCTGCCTCGCAGCCAATCACGTGCGACTTACCAGGGGCAACGGCATGACGTCATGCCAGTCCGGGTGTCCGATTGGCCAGTTTCAGGGACCGGATAATCGCTGCGTTCAATGCGATGATTCGCTGTGCGCCAGCTGCTACGTGGGCGGCCAGTACTGCCGGACGTGTATTGGGCAGTCGCACCTGTTAGAGATGGGTCGTTGTCAAAATTCCTGTTCGCTCGGACTCTATCCGAATTATCCGGGTCGAGTTTGCCTGCCTGTCTGTCCGCGGGGTCGGTACAGGAACCGAAATGGTCAGTGCCAGGCGTGTCCGGCCCGGTGTTTAGATTGTCTGTCCTCGTCGATCTGTGTCACCTGTCAACCCGGCTACTATCTGCTGACCAATCAGCGCACGTGCGTGTCTCAGTGCGGGAGTGGCCTAGTGGCGTATACGAGCACAGCTAATGATGACGTCACCATTCGTGTCGTTGGTGGTCTGCTGTCGGTAGATGGCGCCGTTGAAGTCTTCGCAGGGGGTAATGTTGCTCGACTGAATTTTTAAAATGTTTTTAAAGGGGTAATAATACATTTAATAAATTTCTAAATTTTATTGTTAAAAATTTTTAACGTTGTAGCAGAGGTTCACAGACGTATCTAGGTGCCGTCAGTCAAAGTTATTTATGCAGTGACATTGCTTGATGTCGTGTCTATATGTGCTGTCGTTTTTTTTACAGTGTGGGCCAAAAATCCGGACCTGTTTGAGCTTTGATAACTCAGCGATGGTTAGCGTTAAAAAGACATGTGATACGCCAAAAGTTTTAGAATGCTGTAAGGAATAAGTGACAAATTTGCATAGTGAAGCAGGGGTAATGAGGATTTAGGCAAATTAGGCAAAGAATATTTAAATGATTTGCTATGAGAGTTCGGTCCTTTTTGTCTACAACATTCTAAAACTTTTGACATATTCACTCGCCTTTTACGAGTAACCTTCGCTGAGTTATTAACGCTCAAACAGGTCCGGTTTTTTGGCCCACCCTGTAGTAAGCTATATTTGTGCTTTACTTTTGCATTCTTACTCGCTTTGAAAAACAGTGGTAATTTTTAATGCACATCAATCAACATATAGTTTATTGCCGACTGGTTATTAAGTGACGTTGCAATTCGAGCAATAATTTTCCAGAAATGTAACAGACATTAACAGTCAATGAAATAAAATTATGTCACGTGATTATGTGACTATGTGACGTGACTATGTTCAACGTCACTGCGGCAAATTGTGAAATAACTGATAAATTTTAAAATTAATTAACAACTATTTATTGTGATTTCAGGCGTTTGGAGGCAGCTGTGCGGGCAGAGTTGGACTCTAGCTGAAGCACAAGTTGTATGTCGCCAACTCAAACTCGGACAAGCTCTTCAGGTTGCGTTGGTTCGATCTCGTATAATATCTTAATTTCCACAAAAAAGCTATTTTTGTTTTCGCATCTGGCAGCTGCAGGCGTCGTGACTCGTCGGTTAAAAATTGAAAAAGCAGGAAATTGCCATTGTCCCACACAAGTGCTCAAGTTTTCAGTTTTCCTTCTGAATTCTCGCACAATTGAAAATTTACAGTTGTACTTTATGTGATTTAAAAAAACGTTTCGAACCAAACTAGGTCTACCGAAAATTTTTTTTCTCGACAGGGACGGGGCAATTGTCGCCTCCCACTTTCGATCCACGACTCCACTGGCGGCTTCGCCCGCGGATGAGGTAATTTTCACGCATTGCGTATTCGTCTGCTTAATGACGAACTGTGAAGCGAAGAAGTACAAGCTATGCATTTGGATTTGTTGGTTTGCTAGCTTCATCATTCAAAAATTGTGAACGGCTCGTTGATAAAATTTTGTTGATTCATATTTGAATGATTGACTGAATGATCGTATATTATGTTGACAGGCAGTCACGGATGTCGGGTGGACGGCATTTGGTGGCAATGACGTCACGGAGATCGTCACGTACAGCTGTCACGGCTCAGAATCATCTTTGTCACACTGTCAGCGACTCGCCGTAGCCAGTTCCTGTCTCGTGAGAATTCATCTAACTTTTTTATTTATTTATGTGCGTTCGTCCATTGATTTACAGTGCGGGTCATTTGATATCAACCTCGAACAAATCGCAAACTGTTAACTATGTTCTCAGGTCAACTCAGCCTTTTACCCTCAGCGGGATAGGAAATAAATAGTATCTTACTTGAAGTTACGGGCTACAGGGGGAAGGTCTAGTGTATCTGATTGCAGCGGTGACATGCCTGCTAGCTGCAAACCGCGGGTCCAATTGTATGCTGACGCGGGCAGTGGATGGCCGCATAGTGCGCTGCGGTATCATTAATCATGCCAATCATCTGCCACTCCCGAAATTGTAAAGCGCTTTTGGTCACGCGTCTGACTCATGTAGACATAATAGAAGTTCCGCTTCCGGAACATTACCTTTAATTACCTTTAACTCAGAGTATTAGATTATACTTGCCGCTGATATTTGCGGTGTCAAAAGTTCAACAAGAAAAGCCCAGCTAACGCAAAAGGAAACGCGCGACAGCGATGCATGGTGTGAAGGCCCAGTGCGAACGAAATCTAAGCTCACAACGATGTTTCATTTAGACTCGACGGCAGATGACGCCTAACGCCATATCCAGTGCATGAATTTCAGTATTGCCTGAAAATCGCAAATTTTCCCACCCTCTTTCATTTAGCGCTCTCGCTGGGGGTGACCCGTTTCGAATTTATGGGAAAGCTTTACGGTTCCTGAAACTAGAGTCTTCCAGCGAACGGCGAAGATTTGGTGATTCTAGCTTGTACCGTTTTTGACTAATCCACCCTTGTGACAAACAGACAGACGGACGGACAAAATTGCGATGGCTAAGACTCGCTACAGCAGTAGCTACCTTCGCGCGTAAAAAGTAGACGGGCCAGGAAGTTGCATTTTTCCGACAGACACTGCAAATTTTCAACAAAGGAGACTATGGGTGCTCAGAAGTTTACTTTTGCCCCTAAATTCCTCAAAAGAGGGATTTTCAGTCATCATTTTTGGAAGAAAATTTTACGACAAGAAAAATGTTTTATATAGGCCAGAATTTAGATGACAATTGTGTCCTCTTTCATTTACATTGCCTCCTTCTTGCAACTAGGCCACTGGCCGGTGCTCTGTCTGCATCCAGGTCAAAGCCGGGGTACGATGTAGCGATGTCGCCATGACGACGGTTACCATGACAACCATTGCGTGATGACGTCACTGGGGTGCGATGTAGCGGCGGACAAGACTTGCTATCAACAGCCGCTGTCTGCCTGACTGCCCTAACGACTCTTAGCGGCCCCTGTCCCACCGGCCAATCAGCGCCGGCGTCCATTGGTTGCCATGGCGACGTACCGTGTGTGGTCTCCGGGTCTACGTCACACTGCGGCCGATGTCCTGCCGGTTACTATGGCAACGGCAGCGTCTGCGAACGTGAGTGTTCGAT
>Ga0209367_1010491_pt1 | contig 12409 bp, 10 predicted proteins | sample WorMetLIZISLAND2_FD_187412 | JGI IMG/M metagenome (GOLD analysis project Ga0209367, IMG submission 187412) | Marine gutless worms symbiont microbial communities from Max Planck institute for Marine Microbiology, Germany - Olavius geniculatus... ... | reverse complement strand
GTTCAGGGGTTTTTGGTTGGCTGAGGGTCAAAGTTTGCATTTTCCCATATACTTTGAAGGTCGTCCTTACAACACTCACACTACCGTGTGAGTGTGATCAGGAAAAAGTGCAATAAAATCGGTCCATATTTGCCAACGTAGCCACAAAAATATAAGTGGTTTGCTTCTTTTCTAGGACACGGTGTATATTAACAGCAACACGCAGCGGAGCTACAGCCATAGATCGAGTCATTTGCTTTTATAATCGGAGTTACGGAGTCGGAGTTACGAAGATAAAAGGGGCAACAACAAGAAATTTGCCTTATTCAATTGCTGGCACGAACTAGGCCTATAAGCCTACGTGTCGTGCGAAGTGTAGGCCTGAGTCATTAGGGCATCGAGTTTTTGTCGCTTTCGCTCAGCGGACAATCGCGACGCGGCAATTTACTGCGATCTGTGAATTCTCAAGCTCCACTTTTTATGCCTCCGCGCACGAAAGCAACAAATCTTGAGATATCTTCACTTTGCCACCACTGCTTTTTTTCTACGCGCGTTTACTGAACTCTTGCTGACATAAAACTCTGCAGCTAGCCCATCAAAGATTACGTAACAGCTAGTCTACTTTCACGAGCGTACACAGTCATTCATGGTTCACGTGTTGCATCTTGTGCACTACATTCGCAGCTTCCGTGCAGAAAAACGTTTTTCTTGTTTGGCGGCCGTTTTTATGTTATTTAACTTATTTTTCGTCGGCACAAAGCAATAACACGCATGCCTAGTTTTAGTGTTTTACTGCTGTCGGAATTTTGTCAACACAACGAGTTGTATTCTCGCTCCATTTGTAAACCATCTATCCAGTTGTCGTCTGTGTTGTTAACTGCGCGATCCCAATACCGGCAGCAGTCATGCTCAACAAACTCTACGCTAATAAAATTTTGACTTTATTTTCGAATGTCCCGAAAATACAGCGACAAAAAGCCTGAAAATCGTTGTTTTCTGCCAACAATAATAATGTTTCATTGACGTCCGCTCCCCAGAGAACTTCTGCGAATGTTTGCACTTCAACAGAGCGTTTGCACAGTGACGTCAGTAGTCAAAACAACGAAATTTTCTGATAGTTTGAATTTAAATTCGAAGCTTTAAAACAATCGGTACGTGCACAGTTGACGTACGCTGTTGACCGAAGACGATGAGCTGCTTTTTTCTCGGCGGCGGTCCAAGCTCGGCGCCGACGACGTCGAATTCTCCATGGCTGTCTGCGTCATCATCATCATCATCATCCTCGTCATCGTCGTCGTAGTCATAGTCGTAGTACTGCTGGCTGGGAACGTCGGACATGACCCCGTAGTCCACGTCATCGTCCGGGAACACCCCATCTTCATCGCTGACGTCATAGGCGGAAGATAGAAGAGGCCGCGGGAGGTCGTGGATGCTGGGGAGGGGGTTCCCCGCGGTGACGTTGGGCGGGACGGACAAGCCAAACTTGTGTAGCATCTCTCGTCTGATGCGCTCAACGTGAAGACGAACGACGGCCGACCGCGGCAGACGACGAAGTATCGGTACCTCGTCCTGCGGCGTGCAGCTCGGGCAAATTTCCCGACTCCCCCGCACGGGGTTCCCTGTGACGTCATCACTGGTGACGTCATTGCTGGCGGTCAGGACGACGACTGAGACGAAGACGAAGAAACAGTAGCGTGCTGCGATTGAGAGTTGACTTCGAGCTGGCGACATTCCGACCATGCGCCAGTCAAATGCTGTCGATTTTGCCGATGAAAACGTAACGTATGACGGTGACCTGTGAACTTGCTTGTTCTACAAAGTCTACGTATCATCGCATGTTCGCTCGCTGCTGTGTATAGGCTTATAGCCTAGCTCGTCGTGGGCGTAAGTGCTTGGCAATATTTGGAGGAAAACATTTTAGGCTACTTTCGCCTTGTTTAGCCTGCACCCCGCGCCCCCAAAATATGGTAGGCTACATCAATCTACGTAAACAAGGTGATGACTTAATTGTCCTTGAAAGCACTGAGGTCAAATGTAATTGTATGCACTGTTATATAGGAGTACTCAGCAATTAGCGTACTGAAATACATGGCTTTGAATTACTGCAAGAAACGTTTAGGCCTAAGTGTTCACAAAATGCACTAGCCCACGAATGCGTGCAATCTAATTTTGATCATAATTTTAGGCTTTATTTCTGATTTTTAAATTAAAAATTGGCACACGTTTACGGCAAAGTTGGCGTGAACTTTGACTATCTTATGTGCCCCACGGGTAACTTTCACATCAATTTGAGTTTTTCTACTTCTTTCTTGTATAGGTCTGTGATTTCGAATCGATATAATTAACCCATCTCTATTGTGTCGAAAGGGAAGCACATGCACTTACTTATCTATGGTAAAGGTAAACAAAACACAGCAAGTTGTTATTTGTTGTCGTATAAGATTAAGATTTATGAAGTGTGTATTTGTTGTGGAGCAAAATGAGAATTACTTTAACATAGTTATTGTTTTCAGTAATAAATGCATGAAATTTTATTATTTCGATCCTATAAAATTAGTTTAACGTGATTGTGTAATGCTGACCATCATGACCTGCTATTAGTATATATAGTACACCTGTTACAGCTGTTCGTTACGTAATTTCCTGAGAAGAAACATTGACTACATTTGTCAGTTGGATGGAAAAGGAAAGAGACATTATGATGACTGTGGTGAATGTGTAGCTAAAGTGTTTCGATGTGTTCGGTCAGTTGAATTTTTGTGCAAAGGTTGAAGTCTGTGATTTCTGATGAGTAGAACGAGGGCTCTGTTAAAAAGCGGATTTGCGAATTTTTTTATGAGGTTAAGGTTAGTGATAGGGTTAAGACAGGTTAGGGATAAGGTTAGAGTTAGGAATAGGGTCAGGGGATGGTTAAAGTAATGAATTACAGCTTAATTGCAACGTGACTCATTGCAACACCTGCAAATCCGCCCATCGGTTTTTACCGTAGCTGAGTAACAACTAGTTGTTCTGTATGTTTCAGGCGATGAATTAATTGACTCTCGGTGGAGGAGGATGTCTGTGGAGCATGTGGGGTCTGACGGTGAGCCTTGTCTGTCTCATCCTCTTGCTATGAGTTCAGTCTCCGCTGATAGGCGCTGCAGCTCGGTTTCACCGGCGAACTTACCGCGTCCAAAGCAAGAAGGCATCAAGCCGTCAGCCACCGAACCACAGCTGTCTACCCATGCCGAGCTGGATAGAAATGTTCGGTAAGCAGCTCTGTTTTCTTGGTGATCAGAATTGCAGTTGTCATGTATTTCGGTATTTATGAGAAAGTGGTATATACCAGAAGATGGAAATGCTTTGGTTTTTTTTTATTTAGTACCAGGTAGTAAAGTTGTATTACACGTTAGTCATGATCATAATAGTCAGTCTTACAGTGTACTTATAGTCCGTCTTATAGTCTACTGTAGTTAGGTTGATAATGCATTACAATGTCTACAGTTAAGTTGGAAAACAGATGAGTTTTCAGAGTTTTACGAAAAGGCAGAGCAGAATCAATGTTCTTGACTTGCAGCTAGGAATCTGGTTCCAACTCTTTGGACCTTATGCTTAATGTCATGTTATCTTTTTTTTATTATTTCAAGTGACTGCAAGTGCAGCTCTTCAGCCTTGTTGTTTCCACCCCATTATTGCTTAATAGTGATGTTATTTGTACCAGGTACTGGAAGGATTAAATGATTGATTGATTTATTGATTCTTGAATGCTTTTACCAGAGAATATGCCAGCCAGTGTACATAGTAGTAGCTTTTGTGTCAGCAATTTAGCACATAATTTTGCAGTGTGTATAGCACATGTGTTGCCTCATTTATTTTGTTTAATATGCCATTCTTTGCAAGTTGCAACATTTTGCTGGATGCTACAGTGAAACTTTCATGATTATCCTAGTGGGTTTTGCAAGCTAAAATTTTCACTTACCATCCAGCTAATGTTTTCTGATTGTGATGATGTGTATAATAATGCGTGTGTGCTGTTGATTGGGTCTTAGTCATACTCAGTCCGCTGAGAAGTCAGCCTTGTCAGATGGAGTGAATAATTTTGCGGATAACAAAGCTCGGCTTACAAGGTTTCGTGCATTTTGACTTTGTTCATTACTCACAGTTTTGCCAGTGGTTTTTAACCCCTTGACTGCCACATGCCGGATATTTCCGGTTCCTGCAGTATATTGCTGGCACCACATGCCGGAAATATCCAGCAGTACGCCTATAGGATGCATTGATGCCTGGCGCTAGAAATATTTCATGCTTGGCGTACTAGTTATATTGGCTGATGCTCAGCATGTATTGGGCTACTTTTGAAAAAAATTCTTGGTCACATGCATGGCAACATTAATGTTTACATTATAGTTGTGAACAGCTACTGTGGCAACAACTAGTAGACCTACTACCTGGTACTACAACTGCTGCTACAGCTACTAAAATGACAACAACTACTAAAATGCCACCAAATACTACTGCAAAAGCTACTACTACAGCAATTACTACTACTAATACGACTACTACTACAATTACTAAGTACTGCTATTAGACAGCCTATGGCATTTAGAACAACTACTACAATTACTGCTATTACAGTTGCTACGACAAATATTGCAACAATAACTACCGTACTTCTACAACTGCAACAAAAAAGACTATTGCTACAGCATCTAGTAGTTTTACAACTGCTACTACAACAGACACTGCGATTACTACTAGAACTACACTATACAACTACACCAGCCTCTACTGCGGTGCAGGGAATTTCTATGGGCTGGCAGTTAAGGGGTTAAGAATTTTATTTTTTCTCGGATTAGACAAGATACAAGAAATTTGAGCTAATGCTCATGAGACACACGAAAGCTTATAGCAGTTCCTGTTCAGTAGTTTAGCTGAAAATCGAGGTGTTCACGCTAAGTAAATATACAAATACCAAATTCTCTATCTAGATCGCATACTGATAGTTGCGAGGCGCCACCTTGTGAATGATACAGACTTGTGTCGCAGCCCGAAATTGCCAAAAAAATCCATAAGAACCTCTATTTTGGCATTCAGGGTCATCCAAGGTCATTGAATTTGGTGGCAATCGAGAGCCAGTGTACAACTTTTTAATAGTGATTAATTAGTAGCCTGCGGCCCTGTCTTCACCGTTTTTGAGATACAGCAACTTATTGGCTAAAAATCGCAAATTTGTCCCACCCCCCTCTCATTTAGCACCCTCCTTCAGGGTGACCCCCTTTGAATTTATGGAAAAGCTTTACGGTTCCTGAAACTAGAGTCTTCCAGGCAGCCGACCATGAAGATTTGGTGATCCTAGCTTGCACTGTTTTTGACTGATCCACCCGTGTGACGGACAGACAGACAGACGGACAGAATTGCGATGGCTAAGACGCGCTGAAAGCAGTAGCTGCTTTCGCACGTAAAAATTTTATAATCTGATTTATTTTCATTTGCATCAATAAACATGGCTAATTTGGATTGTCTCATATCTGTATGTAGGTATGGCATAATTTGAAAATTTACTGTTAAATGGTTAATGCCGATGTAACGTATGCTTAAATTTTGACTTATTTTTTTCGTGTGCATGTGTACGTGTTTAGTTTTTCTTGTGTAACTTTGCAGTTTATGTCGTGCATTGGTTGTTTGGATTTTGACAGCTCCTTAGGTTTGTTGAAGTCTCAGCCACTCGAGGCAGCAAAAGGCAGCCATGAGAATGACATAGCATCAATGGACAGTTCACCGTCCATGCAGAGCTCGTCGCTGATTGCAGCTCGGTCGTTGTTTCTTAGCGCGCTGTCCGACACCGACCGACTGTTCAGACGCAATGGCAGTGCTGAGTCAAACTCCGCGACACCCGACGCTCAGCGCAACTCATCCAACTTCAGCATCCGTTTCAGCAAGAAAGCCGCCGAAGATTCCGAGGACGAATCAGAACCAGTTCTAGCCATAAAGATTCCACCAGCAGCACCAGTGCCTGCAGATAGTACCGAACCCAGCGAAGCTGTGTATGAGCCTAGTGTTGTTGTTCAGAATTACATGAGCATTTAACATGTAAAAGCAAATTATTTTTGCTGTTGTGCTTGTGTTTCATAACATTGCACATTTCTTGTTGCTGTATTTTCTGACAGGAATTGTAGAATGTGTTATTGTGTTAGCACTGTATTTGCTTTATTACAATATACTGCATCAACATTTATTACATCAGTAATTACGTACAAGAAGCCCAGCTATTGTTAGGATAAGTCGACCGTACCGCCTACGTGCGAAGCCCAACCTCCGATTTCCAGTCACGGAGAGAAAGCGATTTGTCAGAGGTTAGACAGTTTCATGCACGTTCTGTTAATGGAACGCTGTCTTGAAAGCAACAATGAACGTTAGTATAACAGACCTCGCACGTGTTCATTTTGCCAGGTGATATAAACAGCTACAGGGTAAGTGAAAGGAAAATATTGGACCCAGGTTTTGCAAATATTTCTCACAATAAAAATGCTTTGCTTGGGAAGACATGCTACAGCTTATGCAGTTCCTGTTGCAGTAATTACCTTCAAGGTCACTCGAGTTTAATGGTTTTCATGTCATTTGAAAGCCAATATGGCACTTCCTATTAGTGATCAATAGCAGGTTAGGCCCTATCTTGCACCATTTAGCCGCAGTTATAGCGCATAGCGCATAACTGCCTTCAAGGTCATCCAAGGTCAATAATGATTTCCGTCTAATCTGACAAAGCATATGCCACTTTCCATGAGTGATTAATAGTAACCTAGGTCATATCTATTATCATTTCCGAGATACGGCCACTTATAGCTTTAAACATTCCATTCAAAATTGCCGTCAAACCGCTGCAGATGGACACCATGGTTACTACTGACAGCCTATATAGGAAGTTGCCACTGCCCTATCCGATGGTACCATTGCACACCCCCTATGACTTACTGTTTATCTGCAATACTGCACGTTTGGCATTGCATAGTGCGTTATGACCCTTTAAGGTTCAGTGATTTCCACTTAATCTGACACGATGTATGCAACTTCTTATTAGTGATTAGTAGTAACCTAGGCCGTATCTCTCATCGCTTTTGAGACATGGCCAGTTTTCCATTGAAAAACACGCGTAATGGCCTTCAAGGTCATCCAAGGTCAGTGATTTATATCTCATTTGAAAGCAAGTATGCAACTTCCTATTAGTGATCAATAGCAACCTGGGCCCTACCTTGCACCGTTTTGCCACTAAACAGACTGCAAGATGCAGTAGATTGCACCCTAAGGGAGGAGCAGGCAGGATTCAGAAAAGGGCGTTTATGCACTGAACAAATACTCACTCTGCGCAACATCATTGAACAGAGCCTAGAGCATCAACAAGGCCTCATCATTAACTTCATCGATTTCATAAAGGCATTTGACAGTGTACACAGGCCATCCTTGTGGAAAATTCTACGGCATTCCTGACAGGTTCATTAACATCTTCACAACTCCAACTGCTGTGTCAAGACTGCAAGTGGGTAGACAGAGTTCTTTGAGATTGTCTCAGGGGTTCGACAAGGCTGCATCCTTTCACCATTTTTCTTCGTCATAGTCATCCACTTCGTCATGCGCAGAACTATGGACAAGTCGGAATACGGCATCATCTGGCAGAAGCGGAACTGCTTAACGGATTTGGACTTCGCTGATGACATAGCGATAGTGGCGGAGGAAGAGAATGCATGCCAAGAGATGACTACCAAGCTAGAGGAACAAAGTGCACAAGTTGGACTGAATATAAGCCGGGAAAAAACGAAGGCCATGGGAATCACCCAGCGCTCATCACCACAGCCAATAGCCATTGCACCCTGTGGGAACATAGAATATGTAGAAAGATTCACCTACCTGGTAAGTGTAATATTTAGTGATGGAGATGTTGAAGCAGATATCAACACAACGCTCGACTGGCAGAAGCAGCATCAGTCTTCCGACAACTTGACAACATGTGGCAATCCAGCACGCTTAGCATCAAAATTAAACTGGACCTCTACACCTCCCTTGTCGTGTCTACAGCCATATACGCCAACGAGACTTGGAAGAGTACAGCTAGAATATGTCAGCAGCTGGACGTCTTTCGTCAGCGCAACTTACGGAAGATTCTGGACATTGCATGGAAGGACCACGTGACTAAGATGGAGGTGCTAAGCCGGACTGGGCAGCGAAGATTGACATTGTAGCAGAGAGACGACTTCGGATGGTAGGCCATATCATCAGGACGACCAGCCAATCACGCCATGTCATGGACCCCCTCGTGGTAGTGGCAGATGAAAAGGCCATCCAACGAAGACTTGGCGGTCTACATTTAAAGAAGACTTGGTGGACCGAGGAGTCGATTGGAACAGCGTCCGGGCTGTGGCTACAAACAGAAGCAGATGGCGAACTCTTGCTGCCCATTGTCCTGTCAAGGACCGGAGGATCTAAGTGCTAAGTAAGCGCACCACATATATCTGATGATGATGACTGATAATCATGGTTCCTACAGTTAGGGAAATCACGGAAAGTCGGAATTTTAAGAAGTCGTGGAAAGTCAGTTAGAATGGAGAGGGTCTGGGAAAAGTCAGGAGAAACAGATAGATTTTTGTGCCAAAAATACGCTTTCTTTCCTGTGGTGCTGCAATTTAGAGATTCCCTTTTTATCACAGGTGTGTGTCACTGTATTTTACTATATTGTAGACTTGTGCACCTATTGTTGGTGTATTGGTGTAGAGCATAAAGATATTACTGAGGGAAAATCATTTATTTTATTTGGATAAGTCAGCAGTAGGAGCCATGGATAAGCCTGAGTCGTGATGTATTGTGTATGTAGTGCTGACTTGCTGAAGGAAACTGAAGTGTGTGAAGTTCCATCTGAGGCACAGTTGTCTGATGAGCCGTCGCATGCTAATCACTCGGTTCCAGTGAATCATGAGTCTACTCCGCCTCCCAGGTCTGACGACGCTGTTGACATTAATGGTTCAGGAAAACATTCGAATAAGAAAACTAAACGGACGCCGTGGTTTAATGTACGTATATTTCAGTCTTTGTCACTTTTTCTGTTTGATAGCATCTTGCAGCATTGATTAATGATTTGCCGTTTATGTCCATAGTATATTATAATTTGTTGTACAATGTAGTTTGTTATAACGTTAATAATTTGTATTCTAATGTATGTGAAACGTTTTTCACTGGTGTGATATAGATTATCTTTGGTGATATCAGTTTATAAGATTTGTGAAGGTTTCTTTATTTCTGTGTTGATAATGATGAGACATTTTGTGACTTTAATCGTTGTCTAAGTTGCTTTATTCATCGAGGGGTCTCTTGAAACAAACTTTCTTTCATTGCAAGCAAAACACCGTTATTAGAATTTTGTCTTGTTTCGTTTTGTGTTATTTCAAAATTTTGTCAATATGCCAGTTTAATTTTATTTTCTGTGCTCTGAACTCTGTTGGTTAGCCAGGTCACCTTGCATTCATTTATCAAGTTTGCCACTGTTGTCTTAATGTACATCATTGTGTCAGTTTATTGAGATTAATTTTTTTGACATAATGTCGCATTGCACTTAACTTAATGTCGAATAGTGGTCAGTGAATGTGACAGTAAACGAATACCGTCAGTCAGTATTTTTTGGAAGTAAGTGTTTTATGTTTTAGTATGCATAATTATTTTTCTCCACTTTATCTGTTTGCTTTTTTGGTAAAGATTTCAATTCCGAATTCTGATTGCCTTGTTCCATTTTGTGTGTTTTTAAACTTCATCAACATGCCAATTGAATCGTGTTTCGGTGTCAAATGTAGCTGGCCAAATCCAAGGTGACTGAGTTACTTACTGAGAGTTTGGCTTCGCTAGGATCTGCATCTGCTTCTGACTGATAGTTAAGCGTGACAAGAGCTTTCTCCTTTCAGCTGGCAATATTTCAAAACTGCTGTCACTTTTACAGTCTTGTTCTGCAGTTACTGAGACTACTACTGCTGATGCTGCTGCTACTTATTTCGGTAGTCATTGTGATCTGTATGATCCCAGTCTGTAGGCAGTTGGCACATGGGTTTCACAGCCATACGCCCTGTAGCAGAGTGTTGCTGTTTCTTTCCGAGAGCATTAAGAACGATGTAGGCATGATAGTGAAGTAAAGTATCTGTTTTGCTGCGATTTTGGATTAACATGTGAGGGCCATTCTATCAGTTGTGAGAATCGATGTTCTGTAGTATCCTTAGTTTATATATCAGTAAAATGTACACTCTTTACTTACTCGTGTGAGTGTTGTGAATATGATTAGTTGAAATTTATGGGGTGTTTTGCTTTAAATATAATCCCTTTGCAAACTGGATATGGTGCGAGTAGACTTGGCTTTCCACATTCTAAGTCTTGGCCATGTTTTTGTGGATGAATGAAAGTTTGTTTTTGCAATGTTTATGGTATTGTTAGTAATTTGCACAAGGAATATAGTTAAACGTGAGAGATGTTTGCTGTTTGTGACTGTTGTATTTAAGCTGTTTGATGATCAGCTTTAGTTTGACCTTTGTGGCTTGATCTCTGCGTTTTGAGCTGTGTTTTTGACCTTGGTAGTGTGTATGACAGATGCTGAATCCAACATACAAATCTCGGCACGTTGATTTCAAGAGACTGTTCAAAGATATTCCAAGCTCAGAAAGACTTATTGTCGGTGAGTTTATTTTTTGTAGTTTAAGCATGACTTTAAAATTGCAGCAATATGAAGATGACATCACCACTTTGGTGTATTTTGAGGCTCTGAGTTCTAAGCTATTAAAATGGCTGTGTGTACGCCTAAGCACACAGCGTGTCTGAGTAAAAATTTATTTATTGTTTTTTGGCCTTCTCGTCCTCCAATAGACAGCATTCTGACATTGGTGACTGTCTGGAGGATAAGAGAGAAGATTATTAGAACTGCCATTGTTGTTAGTTACATATGCACACTTAGAATTGGCAGTTCTTACAACTTTAGGTTAAGGTTGTTTTCAGGTTTTGTGTTTCGTAAAGGTTAAACTGTTTGTAAAGGTGAAACGTTTTGTTCCATTATTATGTGTGTATGTGCATTTTGCCTGGAAATCCTGTCCGCGAAAATGATCTATACTGTGTCGGGTGGATGTAAAACCCTACTCACTCACTCACTATCGATTTTTTGGCTACATTTGTCAAAAATGAAGACATTTTGATGATTTTTCCTGCAGAGATAAACAAAATGTGCCAAATCTGACCTTAATACCACACCTGCAAGTTGTTGTTGATTATCGCATGCATAGAATAAGTAGTCCCCAAAGTGGTTGGTGGCATGGAATACTTTGTAACGTGTTTCGGATGAAACGAAGTTACTCTACGCCGGGCCCGGTTAGTACTGCGATGGGTGACTGCCGGTAAACCATCTCGATGCGAAGCCTGCTAGCTAGGTCGACTCAGCCTTCTACCCTCTGTGGGATGGTAAAATGAGTACTGGCAGTACTAGGGAAGAAAACGGCAAGTTCTGTGCAGCAGTAGGCCCTGTGGCCAGGACTGCAAGTATATTGTCGGTTAAAAGGCGCTGGCTGTTAATTTGAGCTGGCCATCCGGCCGACTTGGGCTGTATGCTAGCTTAATTGGGCTTAGTCCTGCGATGGGTGACTGCCTGTGGGCAGGTAAAACCATCACGCCGGCTTTGCCCTTGCCGGCTAAAGCGCCGCCGAGGGGATGAGCTCCCACGAAACAGACCTAGCTGTCTATGCGGAATCTTCTTCTTCAAAGTGACCTGTTATATGTCAAGCGAGACATGAAGCTCTACTTTCTCACTCTCTCAGTTGTGACTGTTTGTATTCGTGTGCAGATTACTCGTGTGCAATGCAGAAAGAGATTCTGGCTCATGGACGACTGTACATCAGTCGACAGTTCATCTGCTTCTACGCTAACATCTTCCGCTGGGAGACAGCAGTACGTGTTCTCCTGATAGTTTGTGTGTAGCTTTATATTTTTTGTTACTTCCTCCTGCATCAGGATCCAGTCTTCTGAGAGTTACGGTAACCCTCTGTAGCACCGTTTTGTTGTTTGTAGCAGCTCATGGCCAATAGACACATGCAGTGGTTTTACGTTGCATTTCACAACTGCCACAGCAGTTTCCAAGAGTTACAAGTTTAGCTGGTAGTAATTCTGAAAAAATGGACCAGTTAAGCAAAACTGAAGTGTGATGCAACTGTGGTTGGTGGCGTGGCGTAGTTGGTAACACGTTTCAGCTGAAACGAAGTTACTCTACGCCGGGCTCGGTTAGCTCGGTTAGTACTGCGATGGGTGACTGCCTGCGGGCAGGTAAACCATCTCGGTGCGAAGCCTGCCGGCTAGGTCAACTCAGCCCTCTACCCTCCGTGGGATGGTAAAATGAGTAGTAACTCATTTACATGGGTTACGGAAAGTGGGGACCTTGGTACAGCTG
>Ga0209367_1010490_pt1 | contig 12409 bp, 7 predicted proteins | sample WorMetLIZISLAND2_FD_187412 | JGI IMG/M metagenome (GOLD analysis project Ga0209367, IMG submission 187412) | Marine gutless worms symbiont microbial communities from Max Planck institute for Marine Microbiology, Germany - Olavius geniculatus... ... | reverse complement strand
GGACTTGCACATCGAAAACAGCAAAAATTACAAAAGGTAATATTATTCAGCAGCACATTGACACACAGTCAGTGTGATGCGGGCAATATCGCCTTTTGTAATTTTTGCTGTTTTCGATGTGCAAGTCCTTAAATGTTGCCGTTAACAAGTGTATAAACTATTGTTTTGTACATTTATTCCTTATATGGTTTCAATTAAAATTTTTAAAATTTACCTCTTTTTATGCCTCAATTTTAAAAAATTTGCATTACCGCCTACGGGGACTTCAAAGCGGAATAACTCGGTCCCCGTAAAAGATAATTGTGCGCTGTTTGCACTTACCCCCCAATTTTCGGGCCCTGGCTATCCGATGGTGTCATTTAAATGTACTCCCTAACGACCCCTGTTGCCATAGCGACCATTCAAAAGTTGCAAAATTTTGCATTACAATCAATGGAGAGTTACCGAGTTAGCCGTAAGAGACAATTGTGCGCTGTTTGCAGCTACCCCCTATTTTCGGGCCCCGGCTTTCCGACGGTGTCATTTAAGATTTCTCCCCTGCCGACCCCCGTTGCCATGGCAACAAATTTTGGGACAAAAATGACTATAACTCGCCCCCCGTAAAAGATAATTTGCACGCTGTTTGCATCTACTCCCCTATTTTCGGGCCCGGGCTATCTGATGGTGTCATTTAAATTTGTCCCATGACGACCGCTGTTGCCATGGCAACTAACCGTTCTTATTCAAAGACAAAATTGGCTGCAGCAGACATTGTTACATCACACATAATTTTTTCCTTGCACCAACTTTCTTTACCCGCCCGGAGGTATTCTGAAAACAGTAAATAAATTTATTGTTATAAAATCAAATACCAAAAATCTGGACAAAATTCGACTAAAAACAGCAAAAATCAGAGCAATGAACACTTTACAACGCTATGTAAGGGCGATATGAGTCTAAATTTCCGCTACACTCTTGCGATTTCGCTGATCATTTTTCTCAGTTCCTAACTCATTCTTTCGACGAGATCGGGTAGTTCTACTTTATTCCACTCCACCATCTCATCCTAAATTTAGAGGAGTTTCGAAGGAATATTTCCTCCCCCCTCTTCGCATTCACACAATAAGGCGCCCGAACCCACTTCCAAGTTAAGTACGAGAAGATCAGAGTGATTAGAGTGATTTCCGTCAGGAAAAGTCAGTCCTCTTGGAGTAAATCTAATCGTCATTCTTACATTCACCATTCCCACCTTTATTTCGTTTTTGCCAGAACTCATCATCGTAGTAAACCTTCGTCAAACACGAACCCACCCCTACCATGGGCAATCATCTAACTTCCTCTAACGGAGAAAAAGAGATGTAGCCGACCGAGGACAGGAAGTCTCGGAGAGTTACATACACACAAACTTACTGTTAGTCAACACCCGCTGACGCCAGGCCGCCATGGGCCCGTGCCGTCCACTTTTCAAGAGCTTCCTCCGCTACTGGTTGTATGACGACTAAATTAATGTTCATCAGATTTACTGGCAATGCGAAACAAACAACTTGGAACTTACTGCCAGTGCCAACTCCCTGATCATGGGACTGCCTTCTAAGATTTGGTGAAGGTGCTTCTACAACAGAATGATAGCAACACATTTAACCAGTGATGTAAACAAGACTTTTTGCCAAGACCAAGACCAAGACTTTTCCGCGAAGACCAAGATCAAGACTAAGACGTTATATTTTGTCCTCTAGCCGCCTCGAGACTAAGACTTGTAGACTACATTTCTGCATTTAAGTAAACACTGGTTGCACAGTGCACACTAGTGCACGTTTTCACTGCTTATAAACAAGACTTGATAATAAATAACAAACAAACTGTGCGTCGGTAAAGGGGCAGATAGTTGAAGCGCTGTATGTCTGTACCAAGGTGCATAAATTAAAAGGTAAAGGTAGGTGTATAGCTCTTAAGAAGCGAACCCCTCACAGAGCTACGCAGCGTCACTTGTCATGTGTTACCTGCCACCCGACGCAGGTGAACGCGTCCCGCCTTAACCCCAGTCAGATAGGCCGGTACTCAATTTACCTACCCCGAAGGGATAGAAGGCTGAGTTGACCTAGGCAGCTGGTTACATACCAAAATGGTTTACTTGCCCGCAAACTGTCACCCATCAAAGTATTAACCTGGCCCGGCGTAGAGTAACTTCGTTGATCGGATCAAACGCGTTACCACTAGACCAAGCCACCACCACAAGCCAGCAGTTCAAATGGCCTATCCCAAGCCCAGTCAATTTCAGCACTGTTAATCCGCTTATGATTCAGTTTCACTAGCAATGTTGGACAGCCAACTCATAAGTCATAGCTTACTCTTGCGGTCATCCGGCGGAGCTTGAAGCGTCTTGAGTTTAAGCTTGTCACCTTGCTGCTTAGGTGCATCTACAAAAGTATGCAGAAAACAACAGTTATAGTGAGTAAGTATTGGCTACACAATGTTATGAGGCTTCACTAACAGGCTTACCTGCCACCCAACGCAGGTGAACGCGTCCCGCCTTAACCCCAGTCAGATAGGCCGGTACTCGATTTACCTACCCTGAAGGGATGGAAGGCTGAGTTTACCTAGGCAGCTGGTTACATACCGAAATGGTTTACTTGCCCGCAAGCAGTCACCCATCAAAGTTCTAACCCGGTCCGGCGTAGAGTAACTACGTTGATCGGATCAAACGAGTCATTTTTAGCTAACCTACTGTAATTGGCAATAAATGCACAGGAACGCCTGTAACACGACGTGCTTTGCACTATAAGTATTGTGTGTCCTTTCAAAATCATTCCCACAATCATCCGCATATATATACGGTCCACCGACAAAAAATAGAGTTCATACCTAATATTTGTTTCCAAAGCTTTTACGAATACTAGGCCTATGGCTTATTTTATAAAAATTCTCAAGATATAGTGACCAAAAGCACTGAAACAGCGCCGCATTTAACTGCCGCACAGTTGACAGTTGGAACACTCTGCCGGAAAACATACCATCTCAGGCACTCTCGATGTTCTGCCAACGCTTGAAAACTTGGCTCCTCAAAAAGTCATATCTAGACATCATTATCTAATTTGCTGTTACTGTCTAACCTTGAACTAGCTCTGCTACTAAGGCGACTCTGATTGATTGATTGATTGATTGATTAGTTACTGTGACAGTGACTAACTGATCATTAGATTCATTAGTAATGAGAAACAGACCCAAATTGTCGGATAGGATACGACTAAGAACTTACTGTCCGTGCCAGCCTTGTGATCTTGAAAATCGCTTTTAAGACTGCCAGTTGAGTGGTTGCTACCTTGCGGTGAAGGTGCTTCTGCAACAGTATAAACAGCAAACAACTCGTAATGAGTAAACATTGACTGCACAGTGCACACTGGTGTCTAACGACACACACAGTGTAGCGCGTTGTTCACAATGTTGTGAACGAGTCTTTTAAATAAAAACAATTCTTAACTGCATGACGAGTTGAGACACTGTACATGCAGCAAAGTGGACAAGTTCTGTAAAGCGGACTGTGTGTCGTTGAATTTGTGTAATTCTTATTTCAAATTCGTTTTTTTCGTTTAAAAGTCTAAATGTCAAATTCCAGTATTATTCCACATTAGACATTTGTGGAATTGACAAATTTCACAAATGCATTCTACAACTTAAGGAGACGCTGTAAGCTTATGTCATTTGATACAACTTGCTACAAAGTCCAATCAACAAGGCCGTTAAAAGTTCACTTAAAGATTAAATGACGTGCAAAAGCTGGCGGTGGACACTTCGAGTAACCTATCCGCAGTAATTGGCAAACTGATTATTACATGTATGTTGTTCGAATGACAATGTTTTCTCTGCAGTGTAAACATCGTGCGCCCTTCGTTCTGCATACATTTTACTCAGTCTGCTGCATGCAAACGTGGGAAATAAATGCCTATGTTATTACAGAAAAAAATGAGCAACTTGTTGAAAAGCAGCGCGATGAAGAGCGACAACAGCTGAACTACGTCCTTCAGTAGCCAAGTTGGAACTGGATCCAACTGGCATGTCTTGTTTAGTGCCGATCCAATCATCTTCTTTACTTCGTCGCGTGTCACGGCAGTCCACTGGGAAAGTGTTGGCGTCACCTTGAGTGGAACATCATACAATGGCGTCGTCGCAGTGAAAGCTTGAAGTGAGTCGACTTTGTCTTGAAATACGTGGCGAACTCGTCAGCAGTCTTGCTACCAGTCTCCTCGGTTGTTGCTTTACCCAGTACTCTGTGTAATGTACGCCACAGCTTCTGTGAGTTGCCACTGTTTGCCGAGATCGTGGTGCACCAGAAACTGCTACGTTTGGCTTCATAAAATTCACGCATGGCCTTCAGCTTGTCCGCCCAAACTCGTTTGTCCGCGGACAGCTGTATAGACTGACAGACGCTCAAACATCGTCGCTAGTTCCTTGAAAAACGCACTGGATACCGCTTGACTTCCAGGCCGGTAGACGCCGAGCAGCACGAACTGGCCGTCTCGAGTTAATCCGCGGCAGCATATGTACTCAAAAGTAGAGACGTCAAAGTCAAGGACCTTTTTCTGAAACTTGACGACGTCTCGATACAGAATGGCTAGACCGCCGTGGTTTTGGAACTCGACGGTGTTGACGGCTGCGCCGGGTTGTATCGGTCTTGCAGCATCTATGCAGTGGTAGCCAGGTGGAGTAGCACGCTTCAGCGACGACGACTGAGGTCCCTCGTGCCATGTCTCTGTAACGACGAGCTTTGCCGTTTTGCGTCAGCTGCGCAGCATTCGACGTTCAGTGTCGACGTCTGTCTACCAGGCACTTGTCATCGCTTTCGTCCTGTCCCGATTGGACTACGGCAACGCTATGCTGGTATAGGCTTACCAGTCTACCTGTACAACCATTTCCAGTCGGTACTCAATGCTGCCGCACGATCCATCGCCGGCCTGCGGCGCTCGGAGCACATCATCGACACGCTCGCCAGTTTCCACAATTCCACTGGCTGAGAGCGTCCGAGCGTGTACAGTTCAAGCTGGCGACGATCGTTTTTCGCTCGCTGAACGGCACAGCTCCATCATACTTGGCTGCAGACCTGCGACGTTTGTCCGACATGCCGCCAAGACGACGTCTGCGGTCCTCACTGACACACCAGCTGGATGTCCCCCAGTCGCAGAGCGTAACTGTTGGTGACCGAGCCTTCGCCGTCGCTGGTGCTCGGCTATGGAACAGTTTGCCACCGGACATTATAGCGTTCAACACACTTTCACAGTTCCGCCGTCAACTAAAAACATTTCTGTTTAAACAATCCTATCCATCTGTACTTTTGTCGTGACTTGCGCTTTCACTCTGTGGTCTTAGCAGTTTTTACTTAGGCCACGTTAAAAATTTGTAATGAAAAGTAATGTAATAATAATAATAATAACAGTTAAAGCGTAAGCTTTAACTCAACCCCTTTAATATAAACAGTAGTAAAACAACCATTTTGTAGTTTTTGCCAACAATGCTGGAAAGCTGATTTAAAACTTACTCTTGCCGTCATCTTGCTGAGCATGTTGTTGATTCTGGTGACTGCGGGTGAAATTGCCAGTCCTTTTAGGTCTGTTACCATGCGGTAAAGTTGTCTCTACAAAAGTAAGCAAGCAGCAAAACCCTCATAGTGTGCGTCTGTGCGAACACTGACTGCACACTAACGTGTTACTTCACAGTTACTAGTATCAGTCTTATGTATCATGCTGCTAACACTGTTGTATAGGCCTACAGGGTTTAAATAAAGACAAAATGTAAGCAGTGTATTCTGCTCTATTCTACGTTTTTGTAATTTCGCTCTGGAAATGTCAACTAATGTGATGTCAGTGATGTGTTGCGATGTAAAGTATTGTTTAAATGTTTTGTTGCGAAAATGCTATCACAAACAAGCGCTTGGAGCTGATTTTCACACAGTTATAACTCATAACCGAGCTTCCGAAAGATGGGTTGCAAATGTTCGGGCTGTATGGGGTCGAAACTTTGCCTCCCTTCGGCAAGGCATGTCGCTTTTACAACAAGCCATAAACTCACATCAATGAATAGGGAGCCTAATATAAAGAATGCTTTGTTTTAAATAACAAAGCATGAATTGCGAAAAACATCGCTGGGAGTTAGGCCTAAATTACTGTGGCCGTTGGGAGCCCGTTCAGATTTACAATGTAAATCGTAGCCTATCTGAGCTGTAGCCTGAGGAACTGCTCAATCCCTCAACACATACTCTTCGGGTCATAATAACAGCTGGGGGTAAACTCTAGCTGTTATTATGACCTGGACTACGAGGTTGGGGTGGGATAAACTCCCAACTTAAGTTAATTTAAATACTGGTTAAAGGGCATCACCTTAACTCAAAATTTGAGATGAGCAAAATCAAAACCTACTCTGGTTGTCATCCGGCGGAATCAGTTGATCCTGATGTTGTCCGCTAAATCTATCGACGGCGTTACTACCTCGCGGCGAAGGCGCTTCTACAACATCAGCAAACAACTTGTAGGCCTAGTGTGTAAACTGTAAACATTGACTGCACACTGGTGTGTGACGTCACAAACAGTGTAGCACGTTGCTAAAAACTAACATTGTTGTAAAGGTTTTAAACTAAAGACAATACTTAACTGCACGACAAGTACGACGTCGAAGTGGAGTTGACTACTAAGTAAATGGAGTCTGTAGAGTAGGTTCTGTAGCTGTCGTTTTTTGTTAATTCGCTGTCAAAATAATGTGTTTTTGCGGATTTTGAAAGTAACCATATAGTGCAAAAGTGCTATTGCAGACTAGTGCTTTTACTAAGACGAATTTTTTTCCACATTTGCGGTAACTATACAGTACAAAGGTGTTACTGTCTGATTACGTCATCAAACACGTCACGGCAAGTGCAAAAGACAAAACTCAGCCTACTCGGTCTGTCATCCGGCGGAAACTGTTGCTTCTGATGTTGCCCGTTGGAGTTGCCTGCTGCGGATTTATCACCTTGTGGTGAAGGTACTTCTACAGTATACAACAAACAACTCACGGTGTGCAAACGTTCGCTGCACACTGGTGTGTAACGTCACACACAGTGTAGCACGTTGTTCACGATAATGTTGATCGTTTTGAAATAAGACTACAACTGTCAACTGCATGAAAAGCGGAAAGTCAAAGTGGCGTTAATTACCAAAAGGGAGGGAGACGGAGTCAGATGAGTGGTTTCCGTTTCCATACAATTCCTGTTATTTCTCTGTCGAAATAACGAGTTTTAGTGCATTGATAGGTTGGTTTTTAGTGCAAATACGCTATTGCAAACAGGTTTCTAAGAGTTTTACGCACCTTGTAATAGCATACATAACTAGAAAAATATATCTGTCTAATGTTGACATCTTGTCCTTAAGGACCTAACGATAAACCTGACTTTTAACTTATAAACTATGGCATACGCTTCTGTTTTGCCAGCTCTGGAAAACCTTTACAACGACTTAAGTTGGTTCTGCTGTGTCTAAGTATTTCAGTTACGACCCCGTACGTGACAGACAGACAGATGGACGGAAGGACGGACAAGAACCGTATTTCGGCTTAATAAAACCAGAATTTGTTATTATTTACGCAACAGTTATGTGTCAATGACGTAAGCACAGTAGGCACAGAAGACGCACCAATATCAAAAACGACATCTCTTCAAAATTTGATTTCTCTTTTTGTGACTCGGTAGTCTAACGGTAACGTGTCGGACTTGTAATCCTGAGGTAACTCAGAGGCGCAGGTTCGACTCCGCACAGGGACACTGCCGGGTAACGACCTTAGGCAAGTTGTTCACACACGTGCCTCTTTCACCAAGCAGTATAATTTGTACTGGCTTCACCGCTGGGACGTAAACGGGCACACCGCGCGATACACTGGCCCCGTATTCGTGGTATCGCAGTGTAAAAACTGCTGTCTGGCTAAGGGCCTTAGGAAACGGAGATCAGCGCCGCCCTATGGGCCGTAAAGCTCGGGAAGGACTTTACGTTTACGTTTTACTTTTGTGGTTCACATGCACATTTACGCCAAATTTTTTGTATGCATTTCAAATTAAATACCGTAATAAGTATTAGACACCAATTGACATTAACAACAGTTTCAGTTTAGCGCATTTATTCATAATGTTTTAGGTGTCCACTTTTCATTGGGACACAGGGTATATTGTAAATCATGTCATACGCAAATTCCAAACCGCTCATCAGTTTCGCTAGTGATGCTGGACAAACAACTTATACCGGTAACATACTCTGTCTGTCATCCGGCACAGCCTGTAGCTCCTGACAATCTTTGTTGGAGTTGGCAGCTGCGTTGTCACTAGCTTGCGGCGAAGGTGCTTCTGCAACATACATGGAGCAAAAAGCATAATGGCAATGTGCAAATGTTGTCTGCAAACTGGTGTCTGGCGTCACACAAAGTGTAACTCGGTATTAACACTGTTAGAAACACGTCTTAAAGTAAGGAAAAAAACACTTCAAGTGTTGAAAAACAGTATTAAATTGCCAAGATTTCGGGCTTAGTAGTGATCCTAGCAGTACTATTAATCGTAGTTAGTGCAAACCTGAATTGTTCGTGGTAGCGTTTTTTGTCAGTTTACGTAGACGTGCGTAAAGTTTTTTCCACTCGCTTTCCGGAGCACTGTTACAGTAGTTGAAGAAAAGATGACTACAGCACAGTAGACCAAGCCAGCCGTCAGGCATGTAGCCAGCTTCCATTCTTATCGGTATTATCGGCTTCTTCAGGTGATATGCGTACTCCGCCTCTGCACAAAAAAACGACTGCTGCATAAACACTTGCTTAAGAGTCGACAGAGAACTTTTGAAACCCCTCAACCCCGATCATGCAAAGTGTTTACCGGTAATTATACTTGACTGCCAAGACCATATTGTTTTACCTTTATTTTTACTTTTGCTTCTGCTTAGCAAAAATGAGTCAAAAATTGATTTTCTTTTGCTTTTGTAAAAATCATTCGACTTCTCTTAAGCTTTTACCCCATTTAGCTTTACTTCATTTTACTTACGATATCACTGCAAGTGTTCAGTTTACATGTTTAGTTTTAAAAGCAACTGAGACGAGCTTTAACAACCTGTTCTGCAGTTTGGACTGCGACTGTATTTTTCCGTAAAGCACATCAGAACGACACAGGATTGTTCCACAGCGTTAGCCATTAAACCCAGCAGGTCTTCACCTAGCTCTGCAACATCGTACCAGCAGCGTAAGCACGTTGCAATTTTCCAACTGACGCTCCTAATTTTTGACAAAAGAGATTATGGGTGCTCGAAATTTTCATTTGCCCCTGAATATTTTAAAACGGCAATTTTTTAGCCCCAAATTTTGCATTTTAGACCAAACTTTTTTGATGAAAAATTTCCCGACAATTTTCCGATAACTCAAATTTAGGAAAAAGCTATTGCTCCTGTTTCTGGCGACGACGCCATTGCATCATAGGCTCATAGCTTAGAGCTCAGACACATAAGACGGTCACAAAATAGTATTGAATCATATTTTATCAGCACAATTATGCGTTGTTATGCACTGCTATATTCAGCTATATTTATATAGCTGAAACAGGAGCAATAGCTTTTTCCTAAATTTGAGTTATCGGAAAATTGTCGGGAAATTTTTCATCAAAAAAGTTTGGTCTAAAATGCAAAATTTGGGGCTAAAAAATTGCCGTTTTAAAATATTCAGGGGCAAATGAAAATTTCGAGCACCCATTATATACTTGATGTCACTAATTTAATGATAATTGATTTAGATTATATAAACCTATTTACAAAAATGCAAACATTAAACTTCTGGTTGAAACACAGTTATAGCTTTTACACGATTAGCATAATTCACGAGTAAAAATTTTACATATATAATTAATCATCAATAATAATTATAATCATAATCTTTATTCTTATTAGGCTACTAGCATCATCTAAAACACAAAATAAACATACATTAAAGGTTTAAAACAACATTCTTTTCCGAAAACGTAGTATGATAGGCCTACATACCCATGTTATCCTCGTCCCTCCATACTTTGAAGCCTTCCTTCTGCAGCTTATTTTGCAGCTCAATGACGTCAGGCTTACAGTCCCACTGGTAGCTGATCATCACGTGTTTCACCTCCTTCTCTGCATTAAATTTAAAACAAGGTGTTGGGTACATTCGTATACTACCCGGGGCGGAAAGCAATATTTTGTCGTTTTTCTCAGGGTTTGTAAAAGATACTGACACAAGTGTAGCGTCTCTTTTTCTCTCGGTAGACCTAGTTAGTTATCAAATTAAACTACACTGTGTTTCATTAAAAAGGCACCCTTTTTGTTTCTTTTATAATTTAGTCAAATGGTGATCAATTTGCATGACATTTTCATCGGATGTAAAGGAAGAAATATTAGTTCAAAATGTTTTAACAAAATGTGGCCATTAGTTAAACATTCTTTGCAGGTCATGATGAAATGCTGACGTCATAATGTGTCGTGAGTACAAACTGGCTTGTCTCAACTGGTTCTGTCAGTTGTTACCCTGCTTCGCTAGTGAACTTAATCTGGTTCGTTAGTAAAAAATGTTCATCTTTCTAGCAGTAAACAACATCGGGGCATAAAAGCAGGCGTCTCGCAATCCAAAAACTTAACCATCTCGCAAGCGGAGAGTGCTGGTGCACTGTCTTGCTGGAAGGTGTAAAAGTTAAGCTAGCCCTACAAATGTCTAAAAGTGATCGTTTTGGGCGCCTGTGTGGTTACAATGTTAAAACTTCAACAGCTGGTCATCAATGAACCAGATAAAGTTCGCTATCGATGCAAGGCAGCTATTCAGCAAGTCTGTCGGCACCAGTTGCGACAAGCCAGTTTGTACTCGCGGCACACTATGACGTCAGCATTACGTCACGACTGGCAAAAATATGTAACTTGCAGCCATATTTTGTCTAAATATTTTGAATTAGTATTTCTTTAGCTACGCATGCTAAAAACGTCATGTAAATTAATCACCAATTGACTGAATTATGAAAGAAAAAAGGGTACCTTTTTTAATAAAACACCGTGTATGTGTACGCCAGTGTGATATCCGTCGATCATTTAGTCTAAATCTATAAAACCTAGCCTAACCTCATTCTCTTACCACAGTCGCTCTCTGTCACACGCAACATCTCCGGTGATTTATACCTTAGGAGTTAGTGCCCACAAAGCAAACACTTTTACAACATTCAATGTATAGGCCTAGATCACAAGAACCTGTAATGACGCGTTTACGGTGTAGCGTGATCTCCGATGAGTGATGACAGTTTTATCGCAAAAATGTGGCCAAACGTTTGTTGGCATGTTTCTACTCACATTGTAAATTAGGTCCGTAATAAAATATAATTGCAAAAATTATGACAGCCAACAAAACAGTCACGTGTACAAACCCTCTGCAGCCGCCGTTGGCCTATGCTTGTCCTCGATTACCCACAACACTCCAGTTGCTTTTGAGAAAACCTTGTCTCTTGTATTGGATTCAAATTCTAGCTTCTTCAATGCTGCATCGTCACGGCACAATGCCAATATATCTCACATAGTCTAAGAACTGAGTAAATAAATTCCTGAAAAGTCAAAGTAACAGTTTGCAATTTTTACGCGCGAAAGCAGCTACTGCTTTCAGCGCGTCTTAGCCATCGCAATTCGGTCCGTCCGTCCGTCTGTCCGTCCGTCACACGGGTGAATCAGTCAAAAACGGTGCAAGCTAGGATCACCAAATCTTCACCGTCGGCTGCCTGGAAGACTCTAGTTTCAGGAACCGTAAAGCTTTTCCATAAATTCGAAGGGGGTGACCCCGAACAAGGGCGCTAAATGAGAGGGGGTGGGTAAAATTTGCGATTTTTGGCCAATAAGTCGCTGTATCTCAGTAACGGTGCGAGATAGTGCCTAGGTTACTATTAATCACTAATAAAGAGTCGTACACTGGCTCTCGATTAACGCCGAATTCAATGACCTTGAATGACCTTGAACGCCAAAATAGGGGGTTTTATGGATTTTTGGCGATTTCGGGCTGCGAGACATATTTTAAGAGCGAATTGCGCCGAAACCAATTGAGATAGACATGGACAAGCTGCATATGAATTTTTCAGCGCTAAACGTAGATTTTGACGGTCCAAGTCTCGATTTTCTAGATTCAAGGAAACTTGCGCACGAGGGCATCAAAGAGCGGTACCTCCGTAAAAGTCGTTATTTTACCGTTGTTGTCCAGTAACTGCAATAGGCTTTCGCGCGTCTCGTGAGCATTAGCTCAAATTTCTTGTTATAAGAGCAGTGAAACGGGCATGGCTATAGATAATGTTCTTTAGTTTTAATGGGGCGACTGAAAACGCGAGACCTGACATCGCGAGACTGGACAACGTGAGACCATGTAGCAAGGGTGGACATCGCGAGACTTGTTTCAATGTTCGAGT
>Ga0209367_1010489_pt1 | contig 12409 bp, 4 predicted proteins | sample WorMetLIZISLAND2_FD_187412 | JGI IMG/M metagenome (GOLD analysis project Ga0209367, IMG submission 187412) | Marine gutless worms symbiont microbial communities from Max Planck institute for Marine Microbiology, Germany - Olavius geniculatus... ... | reverse complement strand
TCTTTGCGAAATCCTGCTTGTTCGTCCGCCATGTGTTCTTCTATCTGTGACCTCAGTCTTTCTGTTAGGATCATCATTAGCACTTTGCCGAGATGGCTTGTCAAGGCAATCGTTCTGTAGTTGCTGTAACAGCGTTACATATTTATTAAAATTGGCGACTCATTAACCGATTTTTATGTAAAATTTTTCGAATTCATTAGCACATTGGCTAATGTTTGTTTTTTTAACCTTTCAACGCTAAGACACTTGTGTTCTGTTTTTGTTTTTACTGTATTTCGACCCCACTGGTTTGAATCAAATAAGCGATTAACTAACTGATCGATCAATTGATGAATTGTCTGATAATTAAAAAGTCCAACAGACGTTTGAAAAATTGAGCAATTGTCGCAGCCCTAGTGTCTGGAAACTGGATGCCAGTGTCGGGTGACTGACGGGCGGAGGTTGCTGTCATGGCAACATTGTTGTTGCTGTTGCTGCTGCTGCTGACGTTGCAGCGGGACTTTACGACCCACGACCATCGGACGACTATTTGCGACAGCGCTGCGACCCGACTCAGACGACAGGCGATAGAATAGCGACCGACCCTTAATTGAAACGGGAATTCTACAAGCGGCGCCGTTGTCTCGCGTATCAGTCTCGCGATAGCAGATACTTACTTCTGACGCAAGACAAGTAATTGCGCCATTCCGTACGTTTCGCGGAAGATTTGTGAAACATCGAAACCACGTAGAACACTGCTGCATTAATATAAAAAACGCCCAGTTTACACGATCAAGCAAACATCAAGCAAGCATCGAGCAAACGTCGAGCAAATATGAAGCATGCATAAAGCATAGCCTACACGAAGCAATCGTCAAGCAATCATCAAGCAATCATTAAGCAATTAGAGTAGGCCTACACGTTGTGCACGTGTATTTTGAATACATTTGTTCGATGTTTGCTTGATGTTTGTTTGATCCGGTAAACAGGGTATTAATTAATAATCAGAAAGCGGAATAATGAGTTCTCGTGACAGTTCGTCGTCTCGAGGTTCGGCAGTGGACCGGCTGCAGTCGGCGGGGCTCAAGGATCGCCCAGATTCCATGCCGCATCTACTCAACGAGATCACCGCAGCCGCAGCCGCACCGGCACAGAACTGCCAGCGCATGGTTCTTTAGCCTACTAACCGCAACCTTAACCCTTGGTAATACTTTTTCGCGTATTAAGCTTTGGACAAATAACCTTACCGCTGCCTTGCTTTTCCGTTGTTTCTCTTGATGTCTGAGGATAGGTACGTAATGTTTAAATTGTACTTAATTACACGCTTTAAGTATTGATACTCGTTCTTAACCCTAACCTTGACTCTAGCAGAACTGTCAGCGCATGGTTTTGCTAATTTAAACGCCAACTTAACGCTATAACGTTAACCCCAATTATAACCCTGAATTGAACCCTAAGCCTAATATTAACCCAACAGAACTAGCTGTCAGCGCATGGTTCTGCTTGGGTCAGCCAAGGTCGGCAAGACGGCGCTCGTCAGCCGTTTTCTCAGCAACTGCTTCGACGATAAGTACACCCCGACCATCGAGGATTTTCATTTCTAAGCCACCGAGACCATAATAAGCGTGGTTTAAATTTCCTGAATCGAGGATTTTCACCGCAAGGTCTATCGCATCCGCGGCGAATCCTATCGTCTCGACATTCTCGACACATCCGGCAACAACCCGTTCCCCGCCATGAAACGACTCTCTCTACTTACAGGTTAGTATTGACGGGCCGTTAGGTTGAGACTTAGGTGCGATGTGTTTGTCTGTTGTCTGTCTGTAACCCATGTATTGTGGCTAAACGGTACGTCGTCTAAACTGGTCGGCGATGGTACCGTTGGACAGGGCAATGACGAGTTTCTGTAGGCTGTCAATAGTAACAATCTTTCTATCTGCAGCGGTTTGGCCGCAATTTTAAATCCAACGTTGCTGCCCGAATCCATTACCCCGTGCGCCGACTTACCGTAACGTCGATTGTAACATTCGATATAGCACCGGCACCATCACGTATACATGACAATGTAGTCACTCTATAAGAAATCGCTTTCTTCGACGACCAGAAGTTGGATGCTGGCCTTCAGATATGGAAGGTACAGTAGGCCCTCCCCAGCAACAGCTGGTTTCTTGTATAGTGATTCGTTTTAAGCTTACGGCACACACACGGATCATCTAGGATTTTTGCCGTTATGACACAACGCATAAACGTGAGACTTCGTTACGTCCGACAGATGGCAGCACCATTTTTGGCCGAGGTTGCAGAGCTTTGATCGCGTCTACTGTAGTTTGCCTGTAAGCCCATTCGAATCGCACGCGCACTGTTCTTTTGTTTGGTTTTTATCGCATATACGAGGTATATAGAAACTGCTATTCTTAAACGTTTTTTTGCTTAGTTTTATTTTAGGCGCTAAAACAAAGTTGCAATCGACGCTTCTGTTTCCGTTTCGTTCTAGTTCTTTCTCGCACATTCGCCCATGTAGCCCCGCCTTTAAGCATGCAAATGTGTGTTTTAAGACGAGGATATTTCGACGTGCCCATTTCGCTTGGGAAAGAAAATGTGTGTGTGTGTGTGTGTGTGTGTGTGTGTGTGTGAACGTAAAAGCGTAAAGCGGCTGGACTGCTGTTACGAGCGATAATGCACTGGAATAGACGGAAGTATAGTGCTGACTGCATATAAGCGCTTATTGACCGTCCTAGCCATAACACCATCACGCGAACGAGTAGGCCTACCTTCAGACACAGCTGCCGAATAGAAAATAAATCAGAAAAAGATAGGAGCTAAACTCTCCGGCCGTTGTTTCATAAAAACGGGAAAAATTTACAAAAATAGTTAAAACGTGTTTAGCGCGTAATTTTGCTCGTAGTAATTTTTCCTGTAATTATTTTAGCAAATGTTTTAGCGTAGAACGTTACGGAGGTTTTTCGTTTTGGTTTTTTACGTCGTTAAAATAGTGCACAAAAATCCCGCGACAAGTGTTTGAAAAAGCTTTGTTTGCTTTGCGTGCAACCACGCCTTTAACTGTTAAATATTAACGTCATAAATCAAAAGGTTAAGGTCACATAGTTGTGTGCATAATACAAACGGGCAGTACTTAGCTTTGAGCAAAAATTTTACTTATTTACTTCCATTTTCTGTCGTTAATGAGACACAGATTTTCACTTGCACTAGAAGTTTATATTGCACGTCTCGCCAACGCGTCGGCGCCGACCAAGAATATGTACACAGCGATGGTTTGGGTGTCTGAAAATAACCCTCCTAACATAACCCTCTTAGGATGAACCCCTCGGACTCCTTCTACCGCCGCGGTAGGACAGAACCGCCTTTCCCCCTTTTCTAAGACGCGTCAACCTTCCTAAGACATGGCAGCGTGATGTCCGCCAGTTAAGAGGAAAGGGGTTTTGTTCTGGGGGGTTTCGTCCTAGTCTGTACTAGAGGGGATTTTCGTCCTACCCGGTCGGTAGAGAAGGGTTCTGTCTAGGGAGCTATGTTGGGGGGGGGTCGGTCCTACTCTTGTATGTATGTTACAGCGCCATGTAATCAAGATAATTGCGTCGCCGTGACGGCCATGACCCATAAATCCTCCGATACAGTCTCTGACGTCAGGGTCAAGGTTTTATTTTCTAGGGCAGCTAAACAACTCGCTCAGTTTCCCGTGCGTTTCTCGGAATTTGTCGTGCATTTATTTGTTGCTCAGAAATCGTCCCTGATATTAAAGCTTAGATTACACTGGCATCGATTTTTCGTGTATTATCTTGCTTACAAAAGGTTGCGTGCAACCACAAGCCTAGAATAAACTACCTGCTGACACCCGCAACACTGCCGCATAGGCCTATACCTCGACTATTGAATGCAGTCTAAAAACGTTTTATTTAGTGTTGCCTACGGAATTTCGATTTTGCCGTACAGTTTTCTTCGGTTTTATTGTTATAATATTGTTTGAGGTTGGTGGTTTTAATTGTGAAGCGCTGCCGTTCGGGACTGTAAAAGAAGCGCGATACATTTTTTGATTGATTAAAGTAGTATAAAACAGTATCTACAACAAATCGAAAGTATCAGTAAAGCCACAAAAACCTTTGTCACAAAAATTTAAAGTTTACGGTAAATCTACAATATCCTGACATGCAAGGCCTGTATACTACTTGTCGTCTAACAGATCCGCAGTCTATTAACAAACCGATCGAAATAGGCCGAGTGGAGTTTGGTCTTATAGCGAATAGTCCGTAATTCAGTACACACGACTAAGATCTGTCTGCATGTCCAGTTGTGTTAGATAAAGATTTTTGCTTCAGAGAAAGGGGATTTAGAAGTTAACCCCCTGCCAATACTTGCAATTGCCCATTTCTATTCTCTAGAGGACAATAAGAAAAAGGCAGCATTAACCAGCCAAAACATGCAGTAGCAAATCGCTGATGCCTGCTAGCAAATAAAAGCAAAAAGCAAGTCCGCTTAATACCAAATTAATTTAATTGCTAATTTTAGTCGTTCAACTTTCACCAATCGATTTTCTGTTACGCAGCACGTTGCACGACAGAAATCGGCGCAAGTGTGGTTCGGACTTAAAGTATTAGACTGTATAGCAGTTGCGTGCATTGATAAGCTTGCGTTTCGCTTATCTTCTCGTTTCGTTGAACATGTGCGTGACTTTGCATGTAGCAAAACAATGGCATGGAGATACAGCTGATCTTAACGCGATTTCCAGCCGAACGACTGACAACTGTTACATGCAAGCTCTCGCGCACGCTTCGCCGGAAAAGCTCGAATTTCATTACGCCGACTTCCCCCTCCCAAAACTTTCCCGCGGGAATGTTTCCTGAACGCAGATTATGAAACGGGGACGTCACGGGAAAGTTTCGGGCATTCAAACAACCACGACATGTGGAGATGCTTGCGACAAAGGCAAAGCTCGCGACAAGTAAGCGACAAACCCGTTTGTGTCGCTCTAATGGAATTTGGAAACCAGCACGACACGACAAACTAGAAAACTGAAGTTATAATACGTGCAGCATAACAGACTAGACGCAAACAGTTTCGCGTAAAACTTCGAAAACAAACTAAAAACTGCACAAATATTCTATAGAATCCGAAAAAAATTTAGTGGCGCAAAGTTTTTTTTCAGCGACGGACGGACAGAAACTGGAATTTTTTAGGCCTAAAGACGCGTGCAGAACGACGTGTCAAGTGAATCAAACTGATTAGTGGGATGTTTACACGATCCAGCAAACGTCCAGCAAATTTTCAGCAAATGTAATGCTGGACGTTTGCTGAAAGTTTGCTGGACATTTGCTGCCATATGTTATAATAGAACTGGACGTAGAATGGAAGTTTGCTGGAAGTTTGCTGGACGTTTGCTGGATCGTGTAAACACCCTACAACTGACATGGTTTAGTTTTTGACGAACCGGCCAATTGGCAAGCAGGGCGAGCCCACTAGTTGACGCGTGCGTGAGCGTAGTCACGTAGGCCACCGACGCCGTTAGACAGTGCCCACTGTAATGCATCACTGCGTGCCCATTAGAAAGTTAATTCGCCAAAAACTAAACCATGACCAGTTCAGTTCATTTACGTTGCTTCGTACGCATCTTAAGCTTAAGGAACCACAATATAGGTCGAAACACAATTATTAAAAAAGCTGATGAAGTTGTAACTAGCGTTTATAATACGATATATAGCGCTGCGATCGATTTTCGTCTTGCGCATCACTGATTTACTTTGCCAGCATTTGCCGTTTACTGCCGCAAGTCACTAAGACCGGATTATGTCACTAGCAACGGCCTGAATACGTGACGTGCTTTGCAATGAGCTGTCACGTGTTGCTCGGACCGTTACAAGTGCGTCGGTTCTGTTACGAACTCCGCCTGTTTCTTTTCCTTTCTAATAGGGTGTTATCACGATCCAGCAAACGTCTAGCAAACGTCCAGCATTAGCACGTGTATTTTGAATACATTTGCTGGAAGTTTGCTGAACGTTTGCTGGATCGTGTAATCGCCCCATAACGTTTCTGTTAAGCAAACTGCGTAAATGCATTAAGCGGGATGCTAAAGATGTGTTTAAAGCGACGTACATAAAACGTAACGAAATGAAACGCAACAAAGTACAACGTAATGCGACGTTTATGTACGTTCTATTTCAGTTCGGTTTATTTTATTATTCATTATTTTATTATTTTATTTTGTTATTTATTATTATTAATTATTAATAAATTAATTATTAAAAATTTTATTATTTATTATTTTAGTTCAGTGCAGTTCTGTCGCTTTGTATGCTTCTTAAAGAGCGACAGTAGGCTACAGCTTAGAGATGGCCATGGGAATGAGATTCCGAATGGAAATGGGAATACCATGGAAATCCCATGGGAATGGAAATTGGTGACAACATTGGTAATGGGAATGGGAAAGAATGGGAAACAACCTGTATGGGAATGGGAATGGCCCTTATTCCCATGGAAATAAATTCCCATCAGCAGATGCAGTGTAAGGCTTATGTTCTGCTTAGAAAACGACAGTTAAGTAGGCCCCTACCATTATGCATATTTTCTGTAGTTTGTGATGTTCAGTAGTGCATAGCATGATGACTCTTCTAAAAAGTTTTACATCCAACGACAAGCAGCGCACATATAATATTGAATATTATAATATATAATATTATAATATATATAATAATTATAATATATTATAATATATAATATTATAATATATGAATATATAATATTATGTTGAGTCTCCGAAAGGTTTATTATTGTTCGTGACCGCAACGACTGAACGATTGTTTGGGAATGGGAATGGGAAGGAATGAAAAAAGTTTAGTGGGAATCCCATGGGAATGGGAATTGGTTACAAAATTGGAAATGGGAATGGAAAGGAATGCGAATTGACTGCATGAAAATGGAAGGAAATGGGAATGCAAAAAGCCATTCCCGGTCATCTCTATTACAGCTTTCTCTATCGATAATGAAAATCTTTGCCACCGTGGGCATTTTATTTCATCTATCCATCAAAACCCATTCATATAGCGCCATGAACAAATCAAATCGCGTACGTGTTTGTTTTGTTTAAGCTGTTCAATATTTTAAATAATGTTAAATATTTTACACTGAAAATAGCAGACAACAAAATAGCTGACTGATGAGTTCAAAACACATTCAATCTACGAATGAGTGCTGCGATATTGATCAGTTGATCGTTAATGCCGCTATCAGCCGTGGCGTCACATCTAAGCTATTGTGTACATTTTTAGCATAAATTCTAAAAATTTGAAAGCATGTTGTTACATAAACTTATAATTCTGCTACATAAATCACATTTTAATTTATCGTGTGCTTAATTAAGTCGCTAGAACTTTTACAGTGACTACAACTAAGCATTATGCAACAATTTGGAGCATATGCATTTTACATGGAAGTGCGTTGACATAAATTGGGTCCTCACATAATTTTATCGTCTTTGCTATCTGTGTGCCAAAAATTGTCAAATTTGGTGGAGAATTGACGTAGTTTTGACAAAACAAGTTGGGTCATTTTTGGCACACCCTGTACAGTACATGTACCGCGATACAAGTGCGCCTGCGGTAGTCTCTTAAGATGCGCAGAGAGCGAAAAAAATCACATGACATGAAAGCTGCGCGCTTTGGCTTTTGTTTCATCTTGTTTCTGTTGCTCTGTAGTCTGTACGCATCTTAAGTGAAGAAGAGTGGCAGCAGTGTTGTTCCGATCCGTTAAGAATAACATTAAGCACGCATTCGTGATATCAAATTATTGATCACTTCAATTCTTTTCGTCTATCTGTTTGATTATTTTGACTGTCTGCTTATTTGATCAGAAGTAACTAGATTTTGCTGGCGATTTTAGCATTATCCGTGGATGTCGCATTATTGTTATCTAGGTCTCTTAACCACTAGGAGATACCCGTAACAGCCGTATTACCCGGTAGGTTTTTTTGCATTTAGCAGGTGGCGACGCCATTCTCAGCGGAAGTTTAGAATCTCCAATTGCTTTTGCTTCACAATGCAGTTAACGCGCTACGTAATAGGGTGTTTACACAATCCAGCAAACGTCCAGCAAACTTCCAGCAAACGTCTAGCAAACGTCCAGCATTAGCACGTGTATTTTGAATACATTTGCTAAAAGTTTGCTGGACGTTTGCTGGATCGTGTATACACCCGTTTTACCTATGGCTTGGTCGTCTGTCTGTCTGTCCGGCACAGTGCTGTATTGTGTCAAAACAATGCAAGCTAGGATCACGAAATTTGTATTGTTGACTGCCTCAAAGACTTTAGTTTATCGTGACAAAATTTCGTGCCACTGGGTGCAGGGGATCCCCTCGAACGAGGGCGTCAAAGAGGGGTACCCGCTAAAAAGACGTCATTTTGCCGTTATTGGCTCGAATAGTGTGAAAACGGTTGCAGATAGGTACAGACATGCTGCTTACCATAACAAGCACTGGCGACAGACTTTTTAGATTTATCAACATTAATGACTTTAAACGACCATGAACTCCCAAAATAGTGGTTTTCAGTGATTTTTTTGCAATTTTTGGCTGCATCGCACATTTGTAAAGTGATGTGCGACGCAACGGCTTTAGATAGACCAAGACAACCGGCAAATGAAATTGTCAGCATTAAACGAAGATCTTAGCAGTCTACGTTCCGACCCCGTATAGGTTCAAGAAAGCCTGCGCACGCGAGCGCCAAATAGGGGAATTTCTCTAAAAATGGTGCGTCTAGCGTGAAAACAGTTGCAGATAGCCATAGACATGCTGCCTATCATAACACGCACTGGTAATGAGCTTTCAGCGGTATTGACATCAATGACCTTGAACCCCCAAAATAGAGGGTTTTAGTGTTTTTGCGATTTTCGTTTGCGGTGCACAGTTCAAAAGTAAATTGCGACGAAATGGCTGGAAATAGACCAAGATAATCTGCAAACAGAAACTGCTAAAACTGTCATGCGTTTCATGAGCTTTGCTTAAATTACTTGTTTAACTGTAGGCTACTGTAAAACCAAACTAGCCTGCAAGTTGCATGAAACTGCCAAAAAGTGCAGAAAATTGCCTAAAACTGCTTAGACAGTTTCCTCGGACAGTTGTATGCAACTCGTGTGCTATTTTGTTTTACATGTAGGCGCTGTCTTACTGAACCGGTTGTTCCTCTGGACCGGACGGCCGTGACACGTCTAAAGACGTGTTAAGTACAACGAGTGAACACTGCGAGTGACAACAAATTATCTGTCGTGACAGGCCGCAGCTTATATGCTTTTGCTTATGCAGTATTATGCTTTGTGCTGTTTTCAGTGGCGTAGCCAAAAATGTCAACTGGGTGGGGACTCGCTCCTTTCCCTCTTTTTCCTTCCCCCTTTTGTTTTCATTGTTCTTTTCTTCTTCTTTACCCCCTTCCGTCTTCTGTCCTCCCCCATTTTCCTTCCTTTCCTTCCCTTAAAATCCCCTAAAATCCAGCTAGGAGGTCTGGAGGAGCACTGTGATTTCCATCATCGGGGTCTGGAGCGGAGCCGCAGCCGAAATCGAATTGAATTTGATGCATTTTTGTTTCAAAAGATGAGATCTGGTCGCAACAATTTTAATTATTTTTCGGAGAATAAATTGATTAAATCGGCAAATTTAGCGCAGTATAAACATATGCGTGCGTCTTGTCTGGATGATTGGGGGCATGGGTCTCTAGGCCTTCCTTGTCTAATGTCTACACCACTGGCTGTTTTGACGTCTATAATGAGTTTTGTCGGACAATGTTACGTGTGGGCTGACTTGCATCTTGCAGGCTACGCAACTGTTTCGACAAACGTATGCACTATCGCTACGTGCACGGCTGGGGTCTATTTCGTGTTTTGGGCATAGGTAATTATTTTGTCATTGAATAAGAGGCAATGTCGTAATAGAAGTTTCAGCTCTGCTCAGTACTGTGGCATAAGCTGAAAAGAGGTGGGTGAGAAATCGACGAGAAAAACTTATTCGAAATCGGGACTGCGCCGTTAATCGTTAAACCATCAGTATCCCGTCACGACGCGTTGCCATGGCAACCGTCGCTGTAGCTAAGAAGCTGAAGCCGGCTGCAGACACTACGGGTTCCGTTAACTGTATTGGTTATAATACATTGATTGCTATGGGACAGCTCGCCAGCTTTAGCTGGAGAATACATAATATGAAAGACATTGACTGATATTCTTATTCATGGGAAATACAACGATCCATCAGAAACGAGGGTGTAAATAATAATTGTAAATATGCCTCCCGTGGAAGGGAAAGGGTTTGCTGCTTCGTTTATTACAGTATTCGATCAATCCACGTCGTCAGAGACGACATATCTCTGGGAGGCGTTGGAATTGGCGTCTAGAGACAAATCGACCCATCAGAAGCAATCTGCAGTCTGTTGCAGTGTACTCTGGAGCCAATCGTGTCACTGACACCTACCTGTTGAAACAGGCGTGATCACAACACCACAGCCGTGTGCGTCGGACTGGGATAGGCTAAAACTCCACTATTCCGATTTGTTGTAAACATACTGTGCAGCTTGTTGTACCGCATGTTTAAAGAATTTAGCTTTACATGGATAACTATCTCAGAGCTACGGAGCGTCCCCTACCATATGGGATCACACAGTGTTAGGTTATATGCCGTTCGATTCCGCTGAACGCGCTTCGCCGTAACTCCAGCCAAACAGACCGGCACTCAATTTACCTAGCCACAAGGGATAGAAAGTTGAGTTGAACTTGGTGTGGTTATAAACCAAGATGGTTCACCTGTCCGCAGACAGTCACCCATCCAAGTAGTAACCACTTCATAGCGACCCGACCGGCAGTCGAACCCCTGACCTCGCGATCGTACGTCCGACACCCTACCGGTTACACTCCAACAAGTCTGCAACAATTTGAAGCAAGTGGAGTTTGAACAATAAAGCTCTTGACACACGAGCCGGTTTGACGCCGCCACTGACGGCTACTTATGATTGATGATGATAATAACCAGAAGCGATCAAAGATCTCAGCTCTCCGACATGACCAAAACTGTCACCTGACCAGTACTAAAATGCCAGTTTGCGTCATGCAACTGCAAAATGCCGATGTCACCTGACGAATAAAAAAAAGCAATTTCGTTTTATTTCAAACTTGCTTTAGTTGTTAATTTTAGTCGTTCAACTTTTTACTTTGCGTGATCCATAGTTTATTGTGTATCATTATAGCTTGCCGTTTGTCGAACGTGTACAATAAACGCACATAATCACGGTCATAATCATGGTAGAAAGAATTAATAAGGGCCTAAGTACTTAAGCAAATGAGTAAGTAAGTAAGTTGGTGAATAAATACATACATAAGCATTGTAGTCTGTCGAAAAGCCAGCCAACGCTGCTAACAATCGCTCCAGAGATTTTAAAAGATGCGTATACGAGCGACAGAAATTAATACGAACATCCAGAAGCGACTAGAGCTCCCAAACATCCACGTCTCCGAAGAATTATCACAATCCGTATATATTTTGTTGAATAATTTTTTTTGAAAAATATTAACTGATCTAAAAACAACTTCAACGAAATAAAATCAACTTAACTGAAATGATATAAAAGCCGAAAGGCGCGGCTTTCATTCCATTTTTTGTCGCTCTGGGAGCATGCAACGACGCGAGCCGGTCGATTTTGCGTGAATTCTGTTTGCGAGAAAAAAAGAGAAACAAAAGAAAAAAAAGACTTCAAGGAGACGAGATGGGTATTGCGCGTAGATATATTACGTGCTTGTCCAATATACTGAAGTCAAGTTGCCAGGGCGGCGCTCTACAGGAAATGGGAATACATAATAATCGGTCGGTCGATCGCTTTGGACGCCGACCGTGTTGACATCTATCCAGGGTACCGTATTTATGGCTTCTTGTGACGACTTTCCATCAACGTAACTGCGCATAAGCCTGCTTTCAGGCCAGACCGTTTGCTGCGTTGTTTAGCCTGCGTCATTACTTCGTCACCACGCGTTGCCCTGGCAACTGTCGCTGCAGCTATGGCCGGTGTCAGACTCAGACGCGCCGGTTTCCGCTAACCGTCTGACATGCCAGTGGCGTGATCAAAAATGTGAATTGGAGGCCTCGCTTTTTTTCGTTTCTTTTCCCCTTTTTCCCTTCTGACCCTTCCTCTTTTTCCCCATTTTTTCTCCTTTTTTGCCCTATCATCGCCCTTTTTCTATTTTTTCTTTTTTTCCCTTAATAAAACACCTACAAAAATCCAGCTAAAAGGTCTGGGGAGCGCTGTAAACTCTCCCACTGGGGTTTGTGGCAAAGCCCCAGCCACAGTCAAATTTGGTGCATTGTAGCTTTGAAATCAGAGATCATGGTAGCAACGATTTTCATTATTTTCCCAAAAATTAACTGACCAAACTGGCACATTTAGTGCAGTTTAAACGG
>Ga0209367_1010488_pt1 | contig 12410 bp, 7 predicted proteins | sample WorMetLIZISLAND2_FD_187412 | JGI IMG/M metagenome (GOLD analysis project Ga0209367, IMG submission 187412) | Marine gutless worms symbiont microbial communities from Max Planck institute for Marine Microbiology, Germany - Olavius geniculatus... ... | reverse complement strand
ATAGTGACCATGCGTCTGTCTTGCACCGTTATGAATATATAGCGCCTCAAAGATGATGGGGTCACGAGTTTGACCTTTTGGGGTCACGTAACGTCATCGGTCACGTGATCATTCGACTCCTGGGGTCGACTTCATATGGGTGGTTCATAGTGACCATGCGTCTATCTGGTACCGTTACGGAGATATAGCGCCTCAAATATTGGACGCACAGACGTGGACACAGAGAGAAAGATGGAAGAAGGGAAAGTGAAAGAGGAAGGGAAGGAAAAGGGGAAACGTATAGGGGAAGGAAAAGAGGAAGGGGAAAAGGGAAGGCGAAGCGAAGTAAAGGGATGGGGAAGAGGAAGAGGAAGGGGAAGGGAAAAGGGAAGGAAAAGGAAAAGGGGGAAGAAGAAAGGGAAGGAAAAGGGAAGAGAGAAGGGAAAGGGGAAGAGGAAGTGGAAAAAGAAGGGAAAGGGAGGATGGAAGAAAGATAGCTTAAGAAAAGTTGGACGCACGGACACTTAGGTGATTTTATACTCTGTCCAATGCTATGCATAGCATTGGACAGACAATAAACAGCGGCTGTACTGTATTTTGCAAAAATCATGATTATGGTCATGTTATCATCATCTTTATTCAAATTCTACTGTATTTGTAAGTTGTACCGCAAAATCTTATACAGCGATTGCCAAGATTTTACTATGCTAGAGCTTTGAACTTAGCGTTGCAGACCATCGTCTAAAATTATCTTTGCATGTCAGTCATGTTAGCCTATGTAACGTCCGTCTTTGACACACGAACTGTGGACTGACTTGCTTTTTGAATCCTCGCCGTCTTTTGTGGACTCGCGCCTAAAAGATACTTTAGTTTCCGTAGGCCTACACTGAATTTCAGCCGCAGAGGGTTAATGTCACAAACAGCTAGCTGCTAGTCCTCGTTACCAGCCTTGGTATTCAGAGATCGGCTGCGCTGTAGGTAGGCTTATATATTTAATTATAAGGATCATCTAAATTCCATTACGAGGTGCCACCGACTGACGGTTCGATCTGGAGTGGAGTAGCGAAGGTACTGCTTACCCGACCAGCCACGCGGTGACGCCGGCAAACCAGTCTGTCAAGTGATGTCGCAGAGCTAATCAACTCACTCACGAGATGCTTCTCTCCGACTTGCTAAATAGTTCAGTCGACAGCTTTCAATCTCGTTTACATTTTTGCCGGAGACTGGTGAGCAAAGTGCTGATTTAGGCCTGGTGGCGTAGCGCCAAAAAAAGTTTATGTTCAACGTAACGGCTATAAATTTCTACATTCGTCACATTTGTAAAAACGGTAAAATATACAGTGTTTTACAATAACATAAGAACAGCGGTGGGTTAAAGGGCCTACATTTTCAATACAATCACTACTCACTAGTAGTACAAAGCTACATAAAAAGGTGTTTTGGTCTGGTCTTCAATATGTTAAAGTTTGAAGTACCTTCGAGCAAATAAACAGTTAGGCTACGTTCTTTTTGTATTTTTAGCGACTGATCGTGCACGCATACGATAACTGGTCTCGTCTCTAAGAGAATACGACATGTGCTTTGACCAACCGCAAGTAGGCCTACTCGGAGCAAGCAAGCTTAGCCACCAGACCGACACACAACTTTGCTGAGTTGGAGTGCTTAAATCACTACTAGAATAAATGTTTTAACCGATAATCATGGCGTAAGCGGTGATCACTTACTAGAAATCGTTCAGCAGCATATATATAAAGCCTATGTCTACTGTTCGTTTTTAGTGGACCAACGGACGCTGATAATAATAATTAATGAGTTCCGATTGTAGACGACGAACGGAAGCGACGCGCGACCATGCAGAACAAGAGATTACAGCGCTGCTGCGTTATCACTGATTACTGACCACGACAGATCTATGAGAAACGGCGTCGAGTCGCTGTAAGGTTGTGTGTCTGACCGGCTGACAGATATACGTGTCAGTGACGTGTTTAGAACTACACAAGCCAGCAGCGTAAGCAGGGTTTCGCAATGTGGAGGGTTGAAATTTTCTCATCATTCCCCTCTTTCGACGCTTTGTTTTTCTTCCTTGCTCCTTTCTTTTTCTTTACTTCTTCAGCTGTTTCCTTCTCTTTGCCCTCTTGTCTCTTCTCTCACTTCAGCTGGAGGACAGGAGGTCTGGTGTGGATTGGAGAGTGAAATAAGAGTGGACTGAGAGTAAAGTAAGAGCGAAAGGGTGTAATTTCCCACTCCATTCTATACTGGGAGCCAGAGTGAGCGACTTCTCTCCACAAAATACGCTACCGTAACACACGTTCTCCATCAAGTTTGCTATTTACGCACCAAGCACGATGCGTTGGTGCGTATAGCAGGTTAACTAATTCCCAAGCGAAGCGACGCAACGGACGCAAGGCAAAGGCGCTGAAGCGACTAAAAGGCAAAGCACGGCGGCATGATGGTCGGTCTCCAAATTGTTGCCGTCGACGCTGCTGCCGCATGCCGCCACAATTGAGTACCTACTACCGCATGTGTCAGCGTAACGTGTGGGTCTAGCATGAACCTGTCGACGAGTGTGACGCAGTGGAGATTGGCCTTTATGTCGCCGGTCTGATGGCGGGCTGGCGAACAAAAAGTGGAACCCAGCATTCCATGATTGTAGATCTAGCAATCGGATGCTTTCGTTACGCCTATCAATAAAGTTATCGCTATCGTTATTGATTAACCCCGATCACTGCAGTGAAAAGTGGTCGCGTTGAACTTGAACACGTGTTCAAGTGATCAACATGGGCACCCTTGATTGCGATGATCGAGGCTAAACGTTTTTGAAACGATCCGATTGCTCGATCGACGTATAGCCGTATGTTTCACTTTTTATGCGTCAATTTGCATTATAGAGTCAAGTAGGCCTATATGCGTTGATCGCTAAATGAGCTACATACTAGCAAAATAATGCTAACTTGATGCTATCACAGACTTGGTGTATGTTATTCCGACTGCCGCTCGACCTTTTCCCAGAAGCTTTCTATACGGCGCGTCGTTCTTGAGCAAAGCTTCGAAAATTGTCGTCGTTAAAGCCGCTTACCGGCTGTAATCTTACTTATCTGTCTTATCCCCTAATCTTGCACTATCTGGTAAGACCCATAAATAGCCGGGGAGTGATTGATATTCTATGTACTTGCAGTCAGTTACTTGCAGTAATCATGCATATACCAAAAATTGCCTAAACGCTGTTAAAATTTTGAGTCCCTAATATATACTGATTAGTAAATAATTACTGTCTTTATTTAACAGATAATAAAGTAAAAAGATAACGACAAAGAAACAGCACAAAATAAACAAACCAAAAAACAATAAAAACGGATCATTTAATAAAATTGAAAAAAACGTTCACGCAAACGCATTAGAAGATAATTATCCGGAAATAAAACATTCTGCCAAGTTTTTTGCTGGCATTACAAAAAATGTTTCGTGGCGACGACCCTGTCACGACTTTGGAACAATATACCATCGGACATCTGAGTTTGAAAGCGTTCAAAAACAGAGTATTAACTGTTCAGTTCTGAAGACATCTGTTTTATACATTTGTTTCAATTTTCCTTTTTTCTAAACTAAACTTTTTCCCATATCAGGATTCCATAGTGATGTAGCAGTTTTCCGGAACACTTTAAAACACATTAAACAGGTCACTTCAAAAAACTTCTATGTATGTAATGTATACTGTTTTGACTATCACACCGGTTTTCTTCTGTGTTTCCGGATTTGTGTGACAGCACCCTTGCGGCTTAGCATTTCGAAAATAACTCGTACTGTATTAGGAAGGTGAAAACAAAGCTAGCCCAAATACGTTGTATTTCGATTTTGCATACGATCCCCAGAATGTCATAGGCACAAAGATGCAGCGCTGCATATCGATCGTACGGAGACTGAGCTCTGAGCAACTGGCGGCGCTTTACGTACGATTACTGACCGTCCGTCGGTCCGTCACAACCCGCCCTATTGCCTCGCAACCGACTGCCCGTGAAGTTGCGCCGTATGCCCGGCGGCCGGCGAGTATACGGGCCACGAAACTCAGGAATGAAATCTGGGGTTGGCCCTATGTAGGCCTTTTAACATAGGCCCCACAATATCGCAAAGCATTTCGACTGTTAGGCCACTTACACTAAAATCTCGCAAAAGTACGGTTTTGAAACAGTGAAGGCCAGGCGATATCGCGAAATAGTCAGGACTCAGGAAGTGTCGACTGGCAGATCTCAGACGCTGTCTACAGGCGACGTCAGAGGCTAATCTAATCTAATACAATCTAATCTAAAAACGATTTGATATAGCGCCAGCCATTGTCACAACGTTAATTGCCAATCAGAAGCGCTGTGTTGGCGCCGACTTGTCCTAGGTGCACTAGGCGGAGACTGGGATGCAGTAATCTACCACATAGCTCGGTGCTTTGTTTTGGTGGCGCCGGTGAACTGTCACTGCACTTGCCCATGAACATTGGGCCAGTCGCTTTGTCCCCTTTTTTATTATAGTAGCGAGTTTCATATCTGAGATGCCAAAACGCTGAATACGCGAGAACACGTCATGTCATCGCGGTCAAACCAAACTAATTCAAGAACAGGCCTAAGGCAACCAAAACGATCGGTGTGCAAATATAACAGAAATATACTCATTAACATACTCTATGAGAAAGTGGTCAAAAATAGCTCCAAACGTTCTGAGATTTTCTAAATTCTTCGTCATTATCGAAAACTGATTTTCAATTCATGATTATAAATTTAGAACAAGCAATGTAGCTTGGTGGCATAGTGGTTAAGGCGTAAGAGTAGGCGATATAATTATGTTTTTACGACATTTACATTTAGCGTCCCTCCCCCATTAACAATCGTCGAAGAACGTGCTCCTGGCGCGTGGTTTACCGTCGCGGCGACCGCGGGCGTAAGACGTTGGCGATCAGCGTACATCGCTCGTCGACTGGCGGCGGGTATTTGCGGCGCTTCCTCGGCTTGCTCCATACGCCTACGGAAGGATGCAGCATACGCTCGCTGGCTGGCACGAAATTGCGGGTCGTCTTGCTGCATTAGGGCAGTCGCTCCTGCTGCTGCTGCTGCTCCTGCTGATTATGATGATAACGTCGCTTGAAAGCCGCCTCGGCAATTGCGCGACGACGATATGTGTCTGCCTGTCTCTCCACTGCGATCCGCCATTGAGTGTCGTCCGCAAAGTAGTCACGTGACACACTGATCTCGCCGTTCGATCCCCGCTGTCGCCAGCCAATAAAGTAAGCAACTCTTCATAGCTGAGAAGACAGACGATAAATTACGAATAAAAACGTCGACAAAATTTAACTACTGATGGAAATGGACAGGAGGCCTAAACGACTTCGGGCTATAGGAAGTGTAAATAATCACTGTCTCAGTGAAGATATGTCCTGTACCGGAATTCGTTCGTTAACTGGCATCTGTTTTCACCGTTGTAGTTGTAATGGCATACTTTTCTAACCTACCGCTTCAGTTAACTTACTGTTACACTTTCATTATGCAGACTATCTTAGCAAGTTCAAGATTGACTTTATTGAAATTTTTTACGGAACATTAGTACACTTAATTTTGGCAAATGGCGGGGAATCAACTTGACGAAAATAGGCGGTCTGTTTTTCATCTTAGTCTGTTATGCAAGCCAGTAATAGCGCCTTTTAGACGAGGAAGCCGTCTTCGACAACGCAATTTAACACACTGGAGCACACCCCGCGAGGCTAATCAGTCACTGTCGGTCGTGTGTAACCGCCATTTATTATTTACAACCGCTTACAAACTGGACTGCGATGCGGGACAAATATCAACGGCAGAAGATCGACTTGAGTCGCTAAATCACGCCTGACAAGATAATTCGCACTTTTAGCCTAACTAACCCAAAGAGAACCCGAAAACGTTCTTTCAGTCACTGGCAAGTGGCAACTCTCTGATGGACTGCCGTCACAGATAGTGGAGTGTTTTGAGAATTTCTCATGCTCGCGAGTTTTTTTTTTACTTTTTTTACTTTAGTTGTTCATTAAGATTCTAAGTCTCGTGCAGTTTACTACACTTGCTACATTAATTTTGTCAGTTATTTTTTGCGTCACTCTAAACGCGTGTTTCGTGTACTAGTAGGCCCACTCATATGCAGCTTATACAGGGACACTGAAAATGCGAGAAAGGAATACTTCAGACTAAAATAAGCGTAAAATGCGAAAAAAAATATGCAAAACTGAAAAGTACATATTTAGGCCTAAATATATTTCCTGTCCTGCAGCTTCCAGTTCTGCATTTTAACCGCTGCATTTCGGTTGTCGAGTTCCGCTCCCGCATATTTCTGTCTCGCGTTTTCAGTCGTCCGACCTAAGGCCTATGCTATTGAACGTCAGCAAACTGCTCACCCACGTTCATTGCATTTACATTGTTTACACTGCTGTAAATGCCATGGTTCGTCAGTGTTATATATAGTTGCTCAGATAATTATCGCTTGATATAGCCTACAAAGCCACGACCGCCGTTTTTAGCAATCACAATACGGTATACACAGTCGCCAACGAATCTGCTTTACCGCTAATTGGTAGTATTAGGTACATCAAAGGTGTGCAGGCTACGTTAGGTGAATGAGTGATGTTTGCTTCAGAAGAACGTAGATATAACGAGCATGCACATTTCTTCTGCATTTTTACCATGTTGATACTAAAAATTATGCCACTATCTAGCGTTCGATTGATTCTCATGTAACAGTATAGAAACGTCCGGGTATCGCAAAAACCGGCAGGGGAAACGTCCGGGGAAACATGTCCAGGGGGAATGTCCTACACCCTATAGCTGTTTCACTGGAACTGAAAACCACTTAAAAAACAAAGTGCGGCGCCTTTTTCTCCGAAGACATGTTGATACACGTTTCTGCAATTTGTTATCAAATTAGGGCATATAATTACATTGCATGCTTGCCAGTCCCATCAGCGAAACGAAGCAAGAAATAACTAGAAAGCAGTTAGATAGTGTAAACCTCAACTAAGTAGGTATATTATAAATAATACACTGTGATTACTATTAATAGCCAGAAGCTCTCTATTCACATCTCGCTGCTTAGCAGTGCTAAGTGAAGCCATTTCGTGTCACGTATAAATATTTATAGGGCTTACTTCGTCATGCATTATGTCTATTTTGCTAGATTAAACGGAGTGAAAAGCGTTTAGACGCTGCGATCGCATTAGGCTATACCACATCATCAGGCTTAGATACAGCTCGTGTGCAGTAGGCTCTGCAGTCGTACGAATTCGAGCAAAATAAAGCCAAAATTCCAAGTACATTGTAGGTTGTAGATTTATTGCGCAAAATACTGTACAACAAACTGCACAACAAGTCCATGAAAAATCGAAGCAATGGAGTTCGTGCATTAGAAATGAAATTAACAGAAGTTGCAGCAAGTTAGCCTATCAGTGACGTCATTAAGATCAATTGACGACCGTTCTTCTGTCGCTAAATCTCTCGATCAGCCTCGTTAGAAGCTATCGACCAAAGCATCATTTCATCTGCATTCAAGGCATCTCCTTTACTTGGCCGCAGTCTCTTGCAACTGGCCAGCAGCAATACGTCGCTTACTTTTGTCTAGAATAATTTGTCTAAGCAGTCTTCGTCGGCCAAATGAAGTCTCGCATATACCTCCAGGGCAGTTTGATCGATCCATTTCCATTTTGCTAGTTTATGAATCACTGACCCCGAAATTAACCCATTTATGCCTAGCGTTCCCCAAAATGGGACACCTACTTTGACGGCAAATCATACAATAATTCAGGTACAGATGGGTTAATGTTCAATTTTTCGTTTCATGTTAGCAATGGTTGCTGTCAATGTCAACGGGTCTCGCAGCTTCTATGTGTCCGGGCCTGCAGCCTGGAACTCGCTACCAGCAGCCGATACTTAATCAAAGACATTTTTCTGTTTTTGTATAGTTTCTGTATAATCAAACGAAAAATAATCTTCTAACTGAAGCGTTTAGCACGGCCTACGGCGTAAACTCATTATCGCACGTTTGCGATAACTTTGCTGTAAAAGTCAGCAAACATAAAAACTGGTACGGAACCGACCGAATTAAACATGCGGTAGAAATAAACGGAAAATAATGGAAACGGAGACGAACAATTCATCTTGTGCGACGTCAGGCGGGCGTAGAATTCTGCACGTCACCGAGGATCGACGGATTTGTAAAGATGTTGCTGCGCCGAGAGCCGCTTCCACAGCAGCAGCAGCTGCAGCAGCTGCAACAACCGACAACAGACCCTGTGGCCGTCTCAAATGCCGTCGATCATCACAAACACTGGAACATTGGCGTCAGACTTGCCCGACTACTCATCGACAGCGACTCCAGATCCTCGGTGTCACAACTGATCCGCCACCGGACATGGTGACAACAGACCCGCTGCAGGTGATGGCGTACGCGCTGTGAGAGACCGTTCTCTCGTGACACACACAGAACGTCGCCCTCAGCAGCAGCAGCAACAACAACAACAACAACAAGCCGCACCCTGTGTGCCGACGACCCGTGAGACGTTGACAACGAACGGGCGGCAGCAGCTTGCTTTAAAGAAGTATCCGAGAAGTGAAAACTAAAGAGCAGGGTCTTCCCAGTGGGGTCCATAAGGTGTTGACGTGGTGGAGTCTGTGGACGTCATTTTTAGAAGCTCAAGCGTTTACTACTAATTCGCAAATAAAGCGATTTTCTACTAAACACATTATCCCAAATCCCAACAAAAACATAGTCTTTCAAATAATAAACATCCACTGTATGCACTTGGTGTTAAATGCACAATTTAACAAAATGTTTAGTAAGCTTATAAATAGTAAGTGACACACTACATATTAAGTAACTTGATGTGTGCATAAATAGCACTTTTAAGAGTCTTTTCATTAAAAAGGAAGCTTGAATAAGACAGAACAATGCTTACTAATGTTAAACGTTGTGATTGATGTCATCTCATTTCGGATAATTATTGTTGCCTTGGCGTAACAAGTTCAAAAGCAAGCCATCGAATGTAGTAGACGACTGAATGATCGACCGACAAGCCAGCACACAAAACACGGACAATTATTGCAGCCAAATCGCATTCCAGGAGTATCTCACTTGAACTCACTTCATTGGTTTAACAAGCAACATTTAACAGTACTGTTCGTTCGACGATCGCTTGCGTGCAATTGCGTCCAGTGCATGGAACGATAGAATGAGAAGCACAAAACAATCCACATGGCCCGAGACAACAACGAACACAGCTTCAAGCATCGCGATATTTGTCAATTTGTGAAATTCTCAGCAATCATTAAAGTCAATGAAGTAAAAAACGAATGAAAACGCAGGCAGAGCGAATCAAACTCTCAAATCGATACTTGTTATATCGCTGGTTTTGTACATTTGCATTTGTTTATAAATTCATTTTAGTGTATCGTTCTAAACTGCGTTGCATTCAGTGCAGTAAAATAAACATAGATAAGTGGACCAACAAATACAGTTCTTTTTTGAGGACGACCGACGACTGACGTGCGCTAAAACCGAAGTTCACTTAGCCTACGAACTTTGCGTGACGTTGACCGGATATGAGTCAATTGAATGTCATAGTGCGGTAGCGTATCGTGATGAGGATGGCGTTGAAGTTTCGTCTTGTTGTATCAACGCAAGTGCGACGACTACGATAATTATTGCATTGCGTTAGGCCTACTTACTACTCTTTATTATCGGCAGAGAACTTTGGTATCTTTTTCATTTTCAGTCGACTATAATAATTACGCACACAGCTGTTACATACACTACAGGTTCTTCCACTACGCAACGGCTCCTTCATCATACGTCATCGCCAGCTAGTACAGTAGGCTAGCGACAGATCGCATCGGCGGGATGCTACGGCTGAACGATTTGCGCCATGACGATAATGATGATAGCATTATCAACACAGCGAAGAGGCTGACCTCGTCGGCGATGGTTAAATACTAATATCTACAGTATGCATCTAAAATTTCGGAAAATTACCATAGAACTGTCTGATACTCGTTTGCTTGGTTCACTATTATGCGGCTGCATAAGAGGGCCCTGTCTGTCCGTCAGTCCGTATGAAACGTCAAATGAAAAACGAAAAGTTGCGCGTAAATCGAAAATTGACGTGAAAGTTTAACCGGTATGCTAATTTTCAGCCCAAAAGATCGAATGTCAGAGTTATACGGTTAGGGTCAAAGTCGCGGAGCTCGATCTAGGCGACGGCCGCAAAATATGTCTGCACTGGACAGACATATTTTTACTCCTCGCGTGCTACGGTCCTAACGTAGCGAAAGGGAGTATATGAATCAGTGACCGACCGACCGACGACCGACCTTTGTTCCTGGAAAAGCCTTTCTGGAAAAACTTCAAACGGCCATATTAACGGTGCCAGTTAGACGCATGGTCACAATGGACCACCCATAGGAAGTAGACCGCCGCGAGTCGAATGGTCACGTGACCGATGACGTCACATGACCCCTAAAAAATCAAGATCGTGACCGCATTATCTTCGAGGCGCCATATCTCCATAACGGTGCAAGATAGACGGGGAGACAATTTCTAACAACGACTTCGACGCCAGTCATTATTAGTGTAATATTAGTCCGGTCTCAAATTGACGCCGGGTATCTAATACAAGCTGAAAGTAACGAAAAAGCACTTAGAAGAATACAAAAAAAATAATGCGCGCGAGGAGTACATTAGACTAGTCGCATCGAATAATATTTTTGTTAATTATGCAGCCGTGTGCATAGACTGTAAGAACCCACTACGCTATTCTTATTCTGCGGCGCTTTGTATTATTGTACAGACGAGTAAAAAGTAGCAATTGACTGCGTCATATACATGTATGTGGCAGACTAATCAAAGATGACACAATCATTATAACAGACCGAGCTGTTATCATCGATAGACAGATGTTTTCTTGGCCAGCGGCGACTCAGCTGTCGCATTAATATTTCAACTACAATACGACAGCTTGCTTTGCTCTATCTTGCTGCGTGATGACGTCACGGCGCTAGCTGCTGCTGCTGCTGCATGAATGCAGACTGGCAATTCATACACTGCTACTTCGCATCTGTTCATCGGACCGTACACTGTTGGCAGGAGATTATAACGCCCGTATTGGCGCCTATATATAACGAAGTGGGACGCTGCCCTCGAAGCTGAGCTAAATATAGCCAAAATCTCAAGTCGAAAAATCAGTTGCAAATGGCGTTTGTTCGTACCAGAATAATAACTAATGCGAATAGCGCATCTGGACACAGAAGAAAAAATAACCGAGTTAATTGCAAATTATGCAGAAAGATTGGAAACGGACGGACGTTTGAGAACACGGTGTAAAAGTGTACCATTTTAACAGACGTAGCAAAATGATACTGTTACAACAGATGAACAGTCATCCATAGTTTCCATACAACGATTTAGTGCATGCGCGTATTTGATTATTACCAAATTTACATCTTTTGTGTGCGTATAATGATATCAAAGCGATACATTTTCGATCATGTCTTTTGCAATCTTTTTGTAAAATTGTGTTTTAGAACGTAAAGCTATCGGCACAGGTAAATCAAGACATATTAAACTAGAAATTTGGGGCAAAGCCCAACGTGAGTCCGCCCGGCGCCCTAAGTCCGATTGGAAGGAAATTAGGGGTGGGGGTAAAATTTCCTCGGCACCAGTCACGTGGCCCGAACTCAAATGCATTGGCATAGGCCGAACGCGCATTGTCGACTTAGGGCAGGTCAACATGAACGCTTCTTTGTTCGTAGTGGACGGAATTTCACAAAAATTTTTTTGTTCAACGCAAAAAGGATCCTTGTCGTCAACGCCGTTTAGATCTTGTCGCTATCTTCATCGTTTTCAGAGATATTCGCGGTCAAACTCGAAAGTTGTCCTAAAACGTACTAAATTTTGGACGTTTTTTGTTCTCCCAAATTTTAAGGGGGCGGTGCCCCCAAATTTCGTACGTGCGTTAACACCCCAACCTAGGGCCGCGTTAAGTGTCAAAGTTTCGTCAAGCTACACCCCCTAACTCCGAAGTTATAAGCGCTCATTTTTTGCATTTTAAGCCAATTTTTGACCCCCCTTTGAAAAAAGTTGTAAGGGGGGCCCCCATCTCCGGTGGGGGGTGCGCTAGTAAGACTTGGTGATTGTCTAGCACGTGTAAAAATTTGGGGGCGCAGCCCCCCGTAGGGGCCGAAATATGTTCTTCCGAAAAATGCGTTTTCGGTGGGTACAAACTCACGTCTAGATCTCCAAGGTTACTGGACCGATCCTCACCGGACTTCTTTCGCCTAACGCGCGAGGAATCGCTGTCGAACGAGTAACTCACCGATTTTGAATATCTTCATCCATTCCGGAGATATTCGCCGCCAAACTTCGAAGTCGACCGAAATCGGGCC
>Ga0209367_1010487_pt1 | contig 12411 bp, 4 predicted proteins | sample WorMetLIZISLAND2_FD_187412 | JGI IMG/M metagenome (GOLD analysis project Ga0209367, IMG submission 187412) | Marine gutless worms symbiont microbial communities from Max Planck institute for Marine Microbiology, Germany - Olavius geniculatus... ... | reverse complement strand
GTAACACACTACGATATTGAGTACCTTTTGACGATTTTCTCAGCTAATCATTATTATTATTAGGCACAGTTTGTTGGAGTTATTTCAAAACGTAATAGGGGTCCGGTTTTTTTGAGACACAGTGTAATAGGCCACATTACGGGTCTTCTTGTTCGCCTGTCTGTTTGTCCGTCTGTCTCTAAGGGCTCCACTCCGACTTGAAACTAGAAGGCAGAGAAAACCATTTATGTGAACGTAAGTAAGTAAGATTGTTTAACAAGCGCGATATGGCAGTTAGCTCAAAGTAGAATAAACTGGCGTGCCAATTTTCGACTCAAAAGGTAAAACTTGTAGGCATATTTATTTGATTACCTCCGCCGACGAAGAGGGTTATTATTATCTCTCAAAGTATACGGGATCACACATTGCCAATTTGCCACCTAAGGTGACGTCACCATCGTCATCGTCACACGTACTTGTAGTGCGCAGATATACAAATAAAAATATGCCATCGAGCTATATAAAAGTCACAAACAAAAGTTACAGTTAACTACAAACAAAACTAGCTAAAACAGAATTTTACAAAATAGCCTAAGTCCTTTAATGTTTTTTTTAAAGTTGTCGCGTTGTCCTTGATAGGCTAGTGCACCAGATGACAGCTGAACGCGCCTTACTTTAACCCCTTTCAGAAAAAATTAAAATCGTCGACCTTGAATGACCTTGAAGGTCGGTACGCAAATAGAGCGCTATTGATCACTAATAGGAAGTTGCATATTAGCTTTCAAGTGACATGAAAATCATTGATCTTGGATGACCGAGATGATCTTGAAGGTCAGTATATACTGCAATAGAAACCGCATTGGTTGTAGCACGTTTTTCCTAGCGACAGCTGAGCTTTCTAGTTTACGCAAGAGATGCAAGAAAACTAACCTACCGTGAGGCAGCGAATAGGCTAAGCAATGAACGTTAAAAAAGTACGTAGACGCAAGCAGCGCAACAGCCACGTGTTTTAACTTGGAAATGGGTTAATAAGAACGTAATGAAAGTTACTGATTAGCCCTTCCATTTCATGGAACGCGCGCTACAAATGCCGGAGGACAATTTGAATGTAGGCCTATATGCCTACCTTTAGTCTGCTGTGCACCTGGTCGGATTTGAACCCCAGTACGCCATCTTCATGTTCAGTCAAAATGTGGGGCCCTGAAATAAATTTTCTGACGTTAATGTACAAGAAACTCACCTAGTTGCAATTACTGTACGGAGTTTTGCTGCTGTTGCCTGATTCGAGACGCGGCTCTGAATTCAGAAGCCTTACATAAGCCACAGAATGTCGTGCTACACAGTCACCAAAATAAATGTCGCAACGCGCCATAAAGGGCATATCTTTATGACAATCTGCGGCGTGTGGGTGCCCATTTTGTAGGGTTTCGGTTCTTTTTAGCTGAACACGCTGGCTGTGTTTACGTCAGTGGAAAAAAATTAACAAAACGTTTATGTAAACATCTGCCGTTTAATAATGGCAAAGGGAAAGAAGAAACATAAGTTTTTCTTTCCCACTGTTTTAGCGGATCACAAATTCATGATATAGAATTTACTTACACGTGCAGCGAACGGCGACTGTCTCGTTTATAAGCTTTTCATCAGTTTGTAGCAAATCGACTTCGTATAGCCTCCGTGTGTGCGTCAGTAAATGGTCCCCCGCTACACACGGTGTACGGTACTTTGGCACACGTTCTCGCATGCAATGCTGCAAAACAGAGCCGCAAAAAGCTGCTGGTGTAGAGGCCTACGCAACTCTGTTCGGAGAGCGTTAAGGCTTAACATGCACTTCTAGAGTCGTCACATTTAGGCCTGTTTCTGTTTTCTGCTTGTTCTGTTAGCCTTCGTTTAGAATTATTCGAATGAGTGAGACTGTGCGTGTGTAGTTAAGCTCCGAAAAAATTGCCGCTAAAATGTCATCTTTCGTTCGTCAAAAAGTGAAAATTTTGCCACAAAATTTGGCCAAAATCTTAAATTTTGTTAGTGTTTCGCCATCCGAAAATAAAGCCTCTTCAGCAGTGCGTAACTATAACTGTTGTTAACTTATTCTATGAAGTCTTGCCAAAACAGTTCCGAGGCTTTTTGGCTTCCACTTTTCTTGTCGTTGGTCAAAACGTGCAAACATCGTCAAACAGTTAACCACAAATTCGAAATTTTGCCAATTTTTTGTCATCCGAAATTAACTGCTTGTTATGATAAGTAGGCTCCAACGGATTTTGCGGCCAATGGTGCCATTTTACGTTGGTCAAAAGGCGCAAATTTAGTGTCAGAAATCAATATTTTCGTCACGGCCGCCAGTTTTCGGCATTTCACCAGTTTTTCGTCAAAAAAAAGATAGCCTAAGACCCTAGTCAATCAATCAATCAATCAATCAATCAAATTAACAGAGATGACTTAGCGGCAAAGATGCTTCGTAAGCCCAGTCATTTCAATTCATTTGAGTAGAACGTAAAAGCACAAACATTGCTATACTGTCTTGTCAATAACGCTCTTTCGTATTTGCCTCAGGCGTAGCTGTGATACAATTGACAGAATCTGTACTGTGAAGCTGTTTAAAAAAATCAGAATAAATGTGCAATTCGGAGATAGTATTAAATTGCAATTTAATACTACGCCGTACATGTCCGTTAAGCGGTGCTACATGTGCGTTAAAAACTACAGCGACTATATCTGCAGGGTTTCAAAAATAGACCTACATTTTATTCTGCTTAGAACCTTACCTTACAAATTGGGGCCTAAACTGACATTTTTATATTGAAAGCTTCAAAAAGTATCATTAAAATGTCATACTTTACGTTGTCAAACCAAATTGTTATTCTGGCGACAGCTGGGCTTCTTCTTAACATTTGCATTTAGATGACGTCGACCTTTTGTAGCAGCGTTCGGACGATTTCATAGGCCTATTTTCTGAAAGTTAAAGTTTCACCGCCCATCTCTAGTTCTGCTATCGTTTTGCTAAAATAATTAGCATTAACTAACATTAGCAGTAGTGAGTAATGGGGCGTTTACACGATCCAGCAAACGTCCCGCAAACTTTCAGCAACCGTAATGCTGGACGTTTGCTGGATCGTGTAAACACCCTGTAACACAGTGGCCGATAAGCTGATGGCTTACAGCGTCGAGAACTGCAACGTGCATGTGCAAGAGGGGCAGTCAGTTCAAAAACGATGCTATCAACGTCAGCGCATGACATCGATCTGGCTGAAAGCTAGCTACCGTTCGTAACCGACAGTCAAATTCACGCTGCGTTCACGTATTGCTTTTAGCAGTAGGAAGCAGCATTTAACTGTATAGTCTAGGCTACTAGACTATTAGAAACCTGAGAGCCACCAATGAGCATTGACGTTAATTTAGCCTTTACGAATATAGACTGTGCTCCAAAAATGGAAGCCACTAGATCATTTTTGAGCTATCTCCCTGAGACAATTGGTTGATTTGAATAATTTTTGGCACGCAGCACGAGGAAGACACTTGACGTAAGCGACTGTAGTTTTGCCAACCTCACTTTAATATTGTTGTGACGCTACCTTGTGAAATGCAGAAGTCGTAGTTTGGCCGTTTACAACAATAAATTCACACTGTGTAAGTCATCTGTCGGCTCAGAAATCACTAAGACCACAAAATTGTTGAAAATCTGTTACTTAAGAACGTCGACGAACTGAAATGACGCATCAACAGCAAGTGAGCCGCTCTGGGTCACGTGGTTATTGAACGTAATGCTGGCGACTAGCGTCAATGTCCAGCGCTTGCATTCGTGCTGGAGGAGAACATTTTGTGTATGCGCTGTAATAAAGATCACGTGATGTAACGCATGACTTTTTGAGAGACAATAATTGCTAATCTTGTTTATCGCTATTCAGTTGGGCCTGATCATTTTTGAGCTGACGTATGCGCTACCCAGTATGAATTTAGAATTAATCGACGTTGTAAAAGGCCAAACTACGACTTCTGCATTTCACAAGGTAGTGTAGTGACAGTATTAGTGTCATTTACGTCAAGTCTCTTCTTAATGTTGCATGTCAAAAATTATTAGAATCGGCCAGTTTCTTACAAAACTATTGAAAAATTAAAGTGGCTTCCTTTTTTGCAAAACAGTGTAGGCCACTTCTAAGGCCCACATATGACATGACGTAAACGAGGAGATCTAAAAAAATTCACGTGCTTCCATTTAGGCTACAGTCTGGCGAAGAAGTAGAGAGAGGAATGCAATGTTTTTATTTTGCTTCTAGTATTATTTTTCGTAACATTTCGCATAATATTACACAGCAGCTCGAAAATTCACGTACTGAGCAGTACCCATGACAACGTGAAACAAAAATACTGCAGCATAGCAGGTAATTAACCCATTCATGCCTAGCGTCCCAAAAATGGGACACCTAGTTTGACGGCAAACTATAAAGTAATTCAGGCACTAATGCGTTAAATGCAAACAGTTTTGTGTCAGTAAAACTTTGAAAGGAAACAGAAAACTGCACCGACAACATTTTCGACGAACGGTCCAACGAACATTTCCAAGGACGGATGTTCTTTGGGGGGACGGACGGCAACCGGAAGCGCAGGAATTTTTACGCTTTAGCAATACCAAGCAGCAGCAACGGCCGTAGGCCATATATAGTATTGCGCTGTGTGTGATGGTGGGTAACATGACAAATGTAGAGACCCGTGCGGTGCCTATAGCGTAGGTAGGTGTGCGGTTCGTGGCTGCTGATGCTGTACCCATCTCTCGGTCGTCGTCGTCGTACAACGGTTTACTATCGATCTCGTCCGGCTGTTCGCTGCATGGTGCGGCTGCCCATGGCTACAGCTACTGCTACTGCTGCTGCAGTACTATACTCGCAGCAGACGGAGCAAGCAGCTGTGGGCGCCTACGTGAGCAAGTCACAGCAGCAGCAGAGCGGCATGGGTCCATGGCTCCACTCCTCGCGTTGTGTTGACGTTTCGTGATACTTGTTAGCGCAGCGGACGCCGACCGGCATCTGCTTGCTGCAAGGGCGACTCGGCGATCGACGGGAATGCGTCTCGACGTGTGGGTTTCGTTTCAGCGGGGTCTTGCGTTAACGGAGTACGGCGGCAGAGAACGGAAAAGTGAAAATGTTTCAGCAGATCACAATTTCACTGGTACTTGCTATAGCGCTTATTACACAAGTCAGACTAGTGACCAGAAGCGCTTTACAATCATCGCGGAAGTTGCTGCTGACAGATTGGCATGAGCTAATGATACCGCAGCGCACCATGCGGCCATCCTTTGCCGGCACCAGCAAACAGTTGAACCCGCGGTTTGCAGCCAGCAGACATACCACTGCCCCAATCAGCCACACTTGGCCTTCACCCCGTATCGCGTAAGCTACAACTCATTTCCCATCCCGCTCAGTTGACCTGACCAAAGGCAGGCAGATGGTTAAATTTTTCTGGCAGACAACTACAAAATTCCGACAGAAATTGCGGGAGCTAAAAAAGTTTGATTTTGCCTCAAAATGAGGTATTTTCAGCCCGCAAGTTTCGTATTTTTGAAAGAAAATATCTTGACAGTTTCAAATTTTTGACCAAAATACGTCGGCAGTCGTCGGCAATATTCAATTCACACTTACGCCGCCGACGCGACTCAACTCGACAGCTGAGTCGCGTCGGCGTCGCGGGTGTGAATTGGGCATTAGCGGCACGAACGACGCATTCCGTAACCCTCGATCAGGAAAGTGTGAAACACACATTGCGACACAGTACCATGGACCGACGCGATGAGCGCCGAGCGGTGTCGCCGCGTGCCCGCAGGACTTGTGCTCGCACCACGCCGTCGACACGAGCCTCAGTTTCCATGATCCACCCAAAGCAACGCACATAACGCAACGATTCTATAAATAATACGTAATAATAATCGAATTTGTATTAGCGCAAGTATGTCGATTACTTTTAAAACGCTAGACCTAGATGGACAGTCTTGCTATACAGCTAGAGCTTGGCTCAAATGTTTGACGGAAGAGAAATAATTTTAGACTAGAACTACAGAGCTACAGCACAGAGTGCCAGTGTTCGGAGAGTTTCAGACAAAGGGAGAAGAGGATCGTGTTAACTTTTAACGCATCTGACGCAAGCACGCGAAAACTCGCTAATTGTTGATTTTTAAGAAGTGATTTTTAGCCGACCGTACTTAAGTAACAGTCGGACCATTGGTATGAGTTGTCGTCATTCCGTCTGTCCGTCTGTCACGGATGTACTGCGGCTGAACGGTAAGTCGTATGGGGTCGGCGATGGTATCATCGGATAGGGCGCTGGCGACTTCCGATAGGCTGTCAATAGTATCCATGTCTCCATCTGCAGCGGTTTGGCCGCAATTTTCAGTTGAAAGTTTCAAGCTATACGTGGCCATATCTCGAAAACGCTGAGAGATAGGGCCAAGGTTACTATTAATCACCAATAGGTAGTGGCATAGCACCTTTTCGGATGAGATGAAAATCATCAACCTTGGATGAACTTCAAGGTCACTGACGACCAGTACGGTTAGCTATCCTAGCGACAGCTGGGCTTTTTGTTTCGTGTACCAGTAGTGAGAAAAGTACTGGTGATGTGGCCATTGCCATGTAACAGTCGTACCGGTGGAGTGCCAATGGCAGCATCACTGTTAGCAGCAGAACAGCTAACAGTCTGTCCGCCGCATCGTTCAAACATGCAGGCGCGTTCTGTGTGGTGGGCCTCAATAGCCACGTAACCACGTTGCAAGGCCGGCTGCTGAGACTGGCGGCGAGAGCGCTGCTGATGGCAGGTACACTGTCATTACAAACACAGGTAGGCACCAGTGCACAGCCAAGCTACCTCTTGTTCGCTAATGCCAGCTCGTTGTAGCTACAACCTTTAGAAAAAAAGCGTAGGCCTAAAAATTTTCGGCGCTTTCGGCTGCCGTCCGTTCCCAAAAACCTCCGTCCTTAAACGTGTTCTTTGGACCATCGGAAATATCGGTGCTGTTTTTTGTTTGTTTTTATAGTTTCACTGAAAAAATAATTATCCGTTGTGCTGCAGTATTTTTACTTTAGTTTACGTAATATTCGGTGTGTTACTTTGTTTATACACGGCATGTCGAGAAATAAAATACGAAAATATAAGATATTATCCTTCTGTATAGTTTTTCGCCTAACTGCAATCGGCAACACAGGAATTTGTAAGACTCAAGTTAAAACGCATTTTATTGCTGCTTGCACGCAAAGCCATGTCCATCACGACAATGACAAGACATTTGCATGGGCGGCGCTAGGAATATGAAGCTGGGGGAACGGGAAAGGCAAGGACCAGGGCACAGGGGGCAATAATTTTTTTTGTGTGGGCTAAATGCCCACCTTTATTCAGTTATTGTGTGCATGAAAAAGATTTAGCGGGGTCCAAGGTGAGAGCTCCTGGTTGGGGGTCAAGAGGGCTAAGCCCCCTGAAGCTGAAACACACTTATCTTTTGGACGTGCAATGGAGGCTGCAAATTTGCCTGCTTTTTAATACTTGGAAACGCAAAAAAGTCGCAGATATCTGTGTTGTTTTGCAAAAATGAGGTATGTGTATGGTTACCAGAGGGCACTTTATCACCATCAAAATTTTTCCTGAGGGGCAGCCAAGGCGGGGTAGGGGGGTTGAGCAAAGGCACGAGTGGGGGCAGCTGCCGTCCCCCCCTCTGGCGCTGCCCATGACATTTGAGCTAATACTTATGAGACGCGCGACAGCTGTGATTGTCTTGGTCTATTTCCATTCATTTTGTAATAATTCACTCCTTAAGTGGGCGTCGCAGACTAAAATCGCGAGAAAAATTACAAAAACCTTCTGTTTGAGGGATTAAGGTCGTTTATGGTCATGAATGTTGATAAACATTAAAAGCTCGTCAGCAGTTCTTGTCACGGTAAGCAGCAAGTCTATGTCTCTATGCAACCGTTTTTACGCCATAGACAAGCCAACACGGTTAAATGACGACTTTTAGGGGATACGCCTTTTTGACGCCCGTGTGTGCAAGCCTTCTTAAACCTAGAGGGTCGGGACTTCAACTGCTAAAATCTACGTTTAAGGCTAAAAATTTCATACACGGTTTGTATTAGACTATCTACAACCTTTTCGGTGCAATTCACTCTGAAATGTGCGTCGCAGCCGAAAATCGCAAAAACAATGAAATCCATTATTTGGGGGGTTCAAGGTCATTCAAGGTCATCGATGTTGATACCACTAAAAAGCTCGTCACCAGTGCTTGTTATGATAAGCAGCATGCCTGTGCCTATCTGCAACCGTTTTACGCTGGACGAGCCATTAGCGGTAAAATATTTTTGGGGAGGAGGAGTAAGCGGTGGAGGTACCCTGCCTTCACATTTTCGTTCGAAAGGACCCCCTCACCCAGCGGCACAAAATTTTGTCACAAAAAACTAGAGTCTTTGCGGCAGCCTACAGTGAAGATTTCGTCATCTTATCAGCGTTTTAAAAGGGCTGCAGAGTGCGACAAACAGACAGGCAGATAGACGGACGGACACCTCGACGATAGCTAAGACGCGCAAAGCATTACATGCTGTCACGTGTAAAAAGAAAACGTATGATCATCTTGATGTTACAATTGTTTTTAACAAATATTCACTTAGCCTAGTATATAATACATTTAAAGGTAGTTATTTAAGCAGAATATTTATTTTACAGTGCATTTTATTTTAATTTGTGTTCGTTCTACACTGTGAGTCGTAATGCAGTAGCGCTTACTTTGTGATAACTGTAGCTAAATGTATGGAGACAAACCGCAAAAATGCTGGAACAAAATCGCACAATCTCGCTTCAAATTTGCTGCTGTGAAATTAGAATGTTAAATTATGCAACTTTTCGTTCATACTCTGTATGTTATAATCATATTACGCCTTCATCATTCATCTGCATGGCGTCGGAAGTAGCCTAGCTGTAGCTGAGTTCGTGTAGTTCCCGCAGCCAAAATGTAGGCCTCGATGAAGTTTCGCAAAGTAATGCATCGACATAATCAAGAATTTTGCACTATCTATTTTTGCATTTTGCAGTTTGTCATTAAAATCGACATCAAAACTATCTACTAGGTTTACTAAAGTCAGAGAACATACCGTATTCCAATGTTGTTTAAAAATATAACTGCGCCGCGGTGAAGAAATGTTTATCGTTGTATTGTCGCTCACGTAGGTAAGCTAGGCCAGTTGCTTTCTGCAGATAACTCGGTAAATAAACGCTGTAGTAAATAAATAAAAGTACAAACATTGAACTGTTTCAGATTTTATGCCAGACTTCAGCCATGCACAAATTATTGCAGAATGCGCGAGTTGTAGCAATGGCAGTGCTGATGGCAGGCGTTCGTTTACATCATCAAACACTGCGTCCGTCGTTCAAACGTTACCTCAAAACCACGCGCGCTGTTTCGTAAGCATTTTGGTATAAAACTGTTTTTGGTTTTCATCTAATTATCACTTTCAGTTCTTTTTCTTTTAGAAGCTTGTTGTCGACGTTTCTTTTGCCACAGGTCGCCGTCGCTGTGCCGACGCCAGATCAAGATCCACTGTTCTAAGCCACGACCGCATCTTGGTCAGATACTTCTAGTGAAATTTTATTCTTTATTTCGCAGCCATTGACCTTCTTTTGCAAGGCTTATAAATTGCCCATAATTACGGCCATGCATGCAATTAGAATTTTATGTTTCTTTTAAACTCGGGTGGATGGCAAGCAATTAGAAAGATTCGGTCGGAAGAGCCTCGATATTACTGGCATATCCAGCAATAATTGCCGAAGACACAGCCATTAAGCTGGCAGTGTGGCTTATGTTGTCAGAATCAACAAACGCACGGAGTCATAGACATCAAAAATGGTGGACATGGGTAAAAATAAATTAACCAACAACTACTAAATTGGGCAGCTTTTATTGTACACAATGTAGCAATTTTCGTGGCTGTTTCAAAAGAAAAGCTAGAACCAGTACACTGCAGTAATGACATTTACGTACGTATATAATAATAATAATAATGCTACACAAACTGAAAGAAACCAAAAGATGAGGCCGATAAAGTCAAAGTTTGAGATATAGAGTTTATGGTACAACTATCGGGATGTTTCCGTTGTGTTTTTTTTGTTGAACTATTTTGCTAGCATCTGATGTCGACAGACAGGACGTACAAAAAATCAGAAAACTCAAATATTAAGTTTAAACAATGCCTAAAATTAATACGCAGTTAGTTAGTGTAAATAATAAAGCTTTAATAACTGTATTTTATGTAAAATTGGAGTCACTGCGTGACAGCTATGAATGGCGAAAGCATCGTTCATTAAGATTGCCTCAGTGCATAGAACGCATTCCTTTTCACCCGCAACAGATATGCTAAGCGCGTTTTAGCTATCCTTGAGGCGTCCGTCCTTCTGTCTATCCGTCCGTACGCCCAAAACACTTAAAATGCAGCCCTATCAAAACGGTGCAAGCGGAATTTCTACTGTTGGCTGCCAAAAACTATTTTTTGACAACATTTCCTGTTGCTAGATGAAGAGACTCCTCTCAGACGAAAGCGTAAAAGGGGTGACCCTCAAACAGTCGTTATTTTATTGCTATCGACTTGTCTAGCGTGAAAACGGTTGCAGACAGGCACAAATGTGCAGCTTATTTTAACAAACACCACTGACGAGTGTTACACAGGTACCAACATCGGTGACCTTGAACGACCTTGAACCCCCAAATTGGGAATTTTTGGTGATTTTTTGCAATTTTTTAGTTGCGGCGCACATTTCAAGAATAAATTGCGCCGAAATCACTGGAGATAGACTAAGACAACATGCATACGAGTTTTTCAGCATTTTAAATTTTAGCCGTTTAAATTTTGTTTTTTTTTAGGTTCAAACAGTCATCCGTACCGGGACGTCAAATTTGGGTATTTTTCAAAATTCGCGATTTCTGCCATTAAAAACGATTGCAGATATAGACACAGTAACAAGCACTGCCGACGAGCTTTTTTGCGGGTACGAACATTGATGATTTTGAACTTACAATGCTAAAACATACTTTTATAAATTTCATGAAATTTATAAAAGTATGTGTTTAGTACTTTTTGCGAATTTTAGATTGCGGTGCACTTGAAATCGTAAATTACGCCAGAATTACTGGAAATAGACCAAAACAGTCGTAATTAATTTGTAGAATAAAGCGTAAGTTTCAATCGTTGGAGTTTCTACCTTTTATGTTTAAGAAGTCTTCCGTACAGTAGCCAAAATTTAGGTATTTTTAAACGCATAATAATTTTATTGCACGTTGTACGCTAATTTCCCAGATGGCAGCATCAATGTTGTCGCGCGTCACGCGAGCTTTGCTCAGATTACTTGTGTGATATAATTATAAAAAAGATAATGCACAGCGTCGTCTTTCAGATGTGGTAAAATATTTAATAATCGCTCTAGGTCTATTCAAAATTTTCTGACAAGTGTGTCAGTAAAGAATTATCGTAACATTGTCAATAGTGACTTAACGTTTTTGCATTTACGGTGTAGTTATCTTGCATGTTTAAGTAAGTAAGTAAGTAAGTAAATGATTTATAAAGCGCCAAAGTCTCAGAAAGAATCAGGGCGCATTAATTTTGGATATTTTTGCACAACAGTACAATAAAACGTTTGGTTTGTTGTTCATAATATTATTTTAAATTTGCAGCATGTTGATAGTTATAAAAAGCTACGGACGATAATTTAAGACGAAATATTCCTGCGTGAAGTAAAAAACAAAAACACTCGTAGGCCTACAAAAACAGAAGCAAACTTCAGTGAAAACGCGATAGTTCACAATGGCATGAAACAAATATTCCGGGTTGTCCAACTTGCCCAACAAAAGTATACTCCATTAATTAACTGATGCATTAATTACTGATGCAGTTAATTGGCCAGTTATCCATGTTATCCATGTTTGAAGATTTTATTTCGTTTATGGTGGCATTTTTGACGAAGTTTTTTTTGTTAATATGTAATTAGTACTAACAATTTCACTGTTAAAAATGCAAAAACCGGTGATGCAGCACAAAGAATCAAATTTGCAAACTTAGAACTTATTAATGAAAATTATACCACACGAAGTGACGATGATGCTGAGAAAGCAGTCTTAAAATTTAGTCGAACTGTGCCTAATCAGTGAACCAGCGATAATACATCTCTTCATGGTAACGTGGACAGGATGTGACTGGCATTTACCAGTAGTTAAATAACTTGGCGTGAGTCAAGCACTGGAAACCGGTTTTTTTGAGTACATGTATGTGAGAAAGTCTCTCTGTTATCTGGTGCTTGTGTGCATCGGTCTGGAACAGTCTGCCGGAGTCGGTCCGGTCGTCTCCGTCGTTGCAAGTTTTCCGCAGCAGACTGAAAACCGAACTTTTTGCCTGGTCTTACAATCATGACTAACAACGTCTCATTGCA
>Ga0209367_1010485_pt1 | contig 12412 bp, 9 predicted proteins | sample WorMetLIZISLAND2_FD_187412 | JGI IMG/M metagenome (GOLD analysis project Ga0209367, IMG submission 187412) | Marine gutless worms symbiont microbial communities from Max Planck institute for Marine Microbiology, Germany - Olavius geniculatus... ... | reverse complement strand
GATTACGCGGCTAATGTTTACCTACCCTAAGTCAATAGTGCGCGTTGTGCGTATGCTAATGCATTTGTGTGCATGCCACGTGACTTTGCTACCGGGGGAATTTCACCCCTCTAAATTTCCCCCAATCGGACTTAGGGTGCCAGGCGGACTCGCGTTGGGCTTTGCCCCAAATTTCTAGTTATGTTATGATTGTCGCATGTACCGATTGGCAAATAAAATACATACTTGCATGCACACGTACTCTGTCTTATCGTCTGCACTTTGCACTTTTTGTGATGCAGTGCATAGCCATCCTAGTACACTAATGTAAATGCTTAGTGCTACGGTCAGTTCGGCGAACTGAAAGATTGGTGACCAAAATTACTATTGTCAGTTTGCCAAACTGAGTTGAAAGAATCAGAATTTACTAAAAGCAGTTCGTCGATCTAAAGTGCAGCTAATTGGGTTACTAAAATCAGTTAGTCCGCTCTGCTATTAATTTCACACAGCTGTGCCAGTACTGCATTAGAGATGGTGAATAGGTTTGCTAATTCTAAAGTAAAAAAATATTAGGAGGACTAGTAAACTTCTAGTTACCGCTGAAGTCGCTGAGATGAAATCTGTGCAGGTGGAGAGTGATCTATAGATCTACCATGACTTATGCAGAGCGACGTTCTTTCTTAATACAAGATGGACTGAAAAAATGATTGAGCACAACAATTCTTATTCATATTTTTTGAAAATACTGAGAGGTTAAAAATCTTTCAGTTTCCTTTCAGCTGGACAATGGCAGAATTGGACCATAATGGCCTGCTCGTTTACTTACCGCATGGACCTAAAATCTTACTGCGCAACTTAGATTTATTTACTTTAGCTTTATTAGGTAGTTAGTTGACTTTCTGTTACATTTTAGTCTTGCCAGTCCATCAAATATTTTAGCATTGAAGCATGTATATTTAGTATGCATGTTGTATGTATCAAACTGTTCTAATTTCAGCTGTCTGATTTTTCAGAATGTGGGAAATTCTCAGAGAGAGTATGAGAAGCTGGTGGTCGCATTTAGCGTTAAAAATCAGCTTCGCTACAAGGGTAACTTAGGTACAGTATGTTGCATGTTATTCACTGATTTGTTGGTAGGCTAATTGTTAGTCCGCCTGGAAATAATAGTTTTCGGAGTGGACTTATGTTTTACCACAGATGTTTTTTATTTATTTATTTCAGTGCGAGATTTTGAGCTTTGCCGGCCGGTCAGTGTGAAATTTTGCACGATGATCAGTAGTAAGCCGAATTTTATAATGCTGGTCCAAAATTTCAAGGAGCCATCCCCCAATAAATTTAGGAGCTAAAACATGATTTTGGACAACTTCAAACTTTGGCAGCGAATATCTCTGGAACGGATAAAGATATTCCAAAATGGACAAGTATTTGATGTACCGCGATTCCTCCCTCGTTCCCTCGTTCGGCGTAAAAAGTCCAGTGAATTTTGGTCCACTAACTACACTGTGTTCAGAAAAAACACACCTTTACATTTTTTTTATATCTTCGTGGAAAATGTCAAGATTTCCCTAAAATTTTCAGGGAATGTTCAGGAGGGAACTATTATTCCATCAGTTTAAAAGTTAAATGCTCTTTGCTTTAAATGGTGTCATGCTTGTCGTCATATTTTCGTGTTTCTAAATTATGGGTTTTACCTTTGAAGACAGACATTGATAAATGTTTGTGAGTCAGCAAAAGTTATAGAGTCGCACGTTTGTGCAAGATGTTTCTGGACAATGGACAGAGAATTGAATATTGCTTGAATAAAACTTTTGAATTTTTAACCCTTCAACATTAAAATCCATAATTCACAAACACAACAATATGACGTCAGCGTGACGTCACTGACAGCAAAGAATATTTAACTTTTATACTGATAGAATGCTAGTTTTTTTCTGAACATTTCCTGAAAATTTTGTGGAAATCTAAACATTTTCCACAGAGATATACAAGAAAACCTAAGGGTGTGTTTTTTTCTGAACACAGTGTACGTGGGTCTTGAGGCCAAATCATACCCAACCAAACTGACTATTTTGGAAGACTATATTTCGGCTCTTAGGGGGTGTTGCACCCCCGAATTTTTACACATGCCACAGAATGATCAAGTCTTGCTAGCGCACACCCCACTGGAGATCGGGGTCCCCCTTGCAATTTTTTGCGATGGGGGTCAAACATTGGCTTAAAATGTAGCATATGAGGCACAATAACTTTGGAGCCAGGGGGTAGCCTAATGAAACTTTGCCATGTGGCATGTTGCTAGGTTGGGGTGCTAACGTGGGTACAGATTTTGGGCGATACTGCCCCCTTATAACTGGTGAGGGCAAAAAAGTCCAAAATTCAGTGCGATTTACGACTACTTCTGACTTTAACGGCGAATATCTCTGAAGTCTGAATCGATGTCATAAATTGGAATAGCACGGGATGAACTACAGCATTTCGCCTGTTGAACGAAAAAAATCTGGTGAAATTCTGTTCACTAACAAAAAAGTACTGCTGTTTTATTCCAATCCACTCATAGTCAGCAGTGTGCATGATCTTGGACAATTTTGGTAAGCAAGTAAGTAAGTAAGTATGTGAATATTTAAAGTGCACAATGTCAGCCAGTGGCCGAATCTGAGGCACAGACTTTTGACTGCCAATATCGCTGCACTGGATTGACATATCAAAAATTGGTATAGCAAGTGATCAACTGCTACCCCTCCCCTATTGGGCAAACAATTTGGTGAACTTTGGTCTACTGACAAAAAAGTTTTGTTTTCTCATTTCACCCTACCCTAAGTCGACCCTGCGTGTTTTACACATGCTAATGAATTTTGAGTTCGGCTACATGACATTGCGAGGAGGCGATATCCAACTCCTGTAAATTTTCCCGCAATCAAACTTACGATGCCAGGTGGACACACATTAGACTTTGCCCCAAATTTCTAGTTGTATTTGTATTGGGTTCTGCGGTTAACTGACAGATAGTCACAATTACAGATTCATCGTAATTCAATTATGATTGTTTTTACAAAGTGATCTTCGTCAATTCCAGTGTTTTTTAACCGTTCTATGAGTGAATTGATGATATTATCTTTGATAAAGTGAAGCAGTTTGAGCTAACTAACTCAGCTGGCTTTTAGGTGCACTATAATAGATGTCTACTTACTTAGCTGGAAGTTTATTGTTGTCGAATGTCATGCATTCAGTGAAGCAGATACTGAAGGACGAGCGGAAGTATTACGAGGACATGCTTAAGTACAGCCGAGAGCATCTCATGTTGTATCCATATCATCTGTCGGACGTCGTAGTTAAAGGTCTCCGGGTAACACCATTCTCGTACTACACAAACATGATGGCAGAGATCATGACCCAGGAGAAGAGCTATGATTCACTGCCAAATTTTACCGCTGCTGACTGTATGTCGATTAGCCACGGTTTTATTCTGTGTGTAATAAATTTGTCAGATTACCATATTTATTAGTTTGCAGCAAATAGAAATCATTCCAGAAGTAGGCAGCAGAGGTTTATCATTATTGTTACAATCACAGGCTTTAAGTCCGCAGATATACAGTCAAACAGGTCGTTGTGCAATATAAAAGTCAAACTAACTTAATGCAGAAGTTAGTTAAAAATGGAGATAAAAAAAGTTGCCAAAGCAGGCTTACAATGGCGAAAAATGTCAGTACTTAAGTTCACTGTAATTGTCAGCACATTTTTCTTATTTAATGAATTTGTATGGCTTAATCATTAATGTATCCATCAGTGGGTTTTGTTCAAAAACATTGTTTTGCGTTATAATGGCCATGATGGGTAGCAGCTTAGTCTAATTAGCCAAGTTGTACATTGAGCCCACTTAAAACTGAGATGACTAACTAATCACTGTACCGGTACCAGGTACAGTCAACACAACAAGAAGATGGCTTCATATTTGTGATTTTGCCTTGTTGTCTATTTGGTCACTTAAAGAAGTATACAAGTATTTAAGAGCATTTTGAATGCATGGAATATGTGGCCAGTTGACGGTTGCCAAACTGCTGATATTGCAGTATTTAAAAGACAACTTGAGACTTGTTTTTTTAACATAGCTTTTAACTTGTATTTTTTGTTCATTTTTGTGTGCTATAGGGCAGTAAATACATTTTTCTGAAACTGATGTATCACACATAACATCTGTAATGTTACGTCCTACTAATACAGTGTTATTCTAGAGCTGTGTCAGTTACGGAGGCTGTTGTACTGTGTGCAGGCTTAAGGCTCTTGGCAATTGGCCGGAATCAATACATTGATACCATGAACCAGTGTCGCTCATCAAAGGTCTGTTTGTCTATTAGTTTGCTTGACATTGTTCTGGTTCTTTGCTCTGTCTAAAGTGTAGGTATGGCTTTTAATGATGTTGTAAGATTTAGTTATAGTTTTGTCTAGTTCTGTTGTTGCTTTGCCTTTGTGTCGTTTGGACAGTGTGTGTACTTTTTTTGTCAACAAACTCATCAATTGTTTGATTTTTTAACTTTACGAAAGTGTAGCAAATCCACAGCAAACTGTATAGGACTTTGACGTGTACAACTTGTTGTACAACTTGTTCTCCAAGTACCTTAAGGCATAGAGTATAGACAGGATGCTCATCTCCCTATCTTAGGCTATTCAGCACATAGATGGATAGACAACTGAGTCCATGGCCAGTTCAATGCCAGCATTGGCAGGTCTATGGTAACCTTTCCAACTGCAGAGCATCACTGCCTCTTTGGCCAGTACCAATTTGTACTCCTTGATCATATAGACATAAGGTGTGAAAAACTGGCCCAGAGTTTGCTACTTGATGGCCTGCAGGCAGGAAGTTGAACTTGCAACCTTTCAATTCTGAATCCAGTGCCCTAACTACCGAGCCACCAAGCCACCCAGTGTATTATTGATTGATTGTTTTATGAAATCTGCAAACATATAAGTTTGGCTGATTGTGTGGTGTGGCGGGATTTGATGTGTAGAAGTTTTTTCGACGTCGTCCAGTGAAAGAACTGCTTCCAGCGCGGCCGGTTGACTCGGTCGTCATTGAGCCGTGGTGGATTGTACAGACCGGATACATTGTCGATGAAGACATCAAGGTCTCTGAGCTTTTCTAGCAAACACTTCTTTGTTGTTTTTGGTATTCTATTTTGGTTACCTTACTTTACCTTACTTCCGGGGTGGACAGGCTCTTACACCTGCCCAGCGCTGAGGCCGTATCAGCTCGCCCAATGCGCATCCCCGAATGTAACCACAAGGTTACAGGTAGCGGCTATAAAGCCGTAGACGGCTGTGAAGCCGTAAACAGATGGCTGTAAAGCCGTAAATAGACGGCTATAAAGCTGTAGTCGGCTGTGAACCCGAAACCAGCACAAAAGCACTGGTAACGTGTAGCAATCTTTTCTCACGGGTTTGGTCAGCTCTTGGTCAGCTCCTCACCTCCAGATTTTAGAAATCTTTCGGGTCATCGGTGCAAAGCCCCACCACCACGGCAAGGTGGCTGACCACGGTGGGGTTCTATTTTGGTTACCGACATTGCAAAATTTGAGCACACTGTTGGTCCAAAGCTGTGTTCAGAGATCTTAATGTTATGCCTGTGTGGACAGGTCTGTTGGGTGAGTGTGTGTGTTTGCCATGTAGTAGTGATGCGTCTATTTGATGATTGTCACAGATGTGTTCAGTGGAAGAGAAGCGATCAATAGACCTTGTTATTGACAGTGGACCCCGGCCTGCTGGAGAGATGGACTTCACTGTATTACATGGTAATAATAATTTGTCAGACTCAGTAGTCACGGGTGGATTTATAAAGGGAATAGCCATAATCAGAGCTGTGATGTCAAATGTCTAAAGTTAATTGATATAGCACATTTTCGTATGAAATCTCTAATGCATTGGACACAAGACAACATTAGTACTTCGAAAATAAGAACGACTTCAGCAGCTGTTGCAATTGTTTGCTGAACATTCTCAGATACTTGCATTTCCTGCTAAGCACATCATTTACTGCAACTTACATGATGTTTATTGTTACTTGGTCACGCATGTTTTGAGAACACTGATGCTTAATATCGTAGTTAAATGTCATCTTTCTCGTTTATTAATGCTACTGTAAAAAGATTAGGTAGGACTAGATTTGGTGCTTCAAAGTAACTGGATGTTGGTTGTGGATTGCCAGGTCTGTATAGGAAAGGGCTGGTTTACCTTGACGTGCCAATTGCCGATAGCGACTACATTGTGGGTGAGTTCATGTTTTGAATTTATTTAGTCTGATTTTTTTGCATCCGTTACTCTGCTTGCCAATCATTTTTACGTGCGACAGCAGGAACTGCTATAGCGCATCTTAGCCATCACAGTTCTGTTTGTCTATCTGTCTGTCTATCCATCTGTTTGTCACACGGGTGGATCAGTCAAAAGCGATGCAAGCTAGAATCACCATATCTTCACCATTGGCTGCCTGGAAGACTCTAGTTTCAGGATTCGTAAAGCTTTTCCATAAATTTGAAAGGGATCACCCCGAACGAGGGCGCTAAATGAGAAGGAGGTATGAAAAATTTGTGATTTTTAGTAATTTTGTTACAGTTATAAAAATCGGCACCGAAACCACGGTTTTTTTGCAATATCGAACCCTATCGAAACCTTGGTTTCAGGCCCTCTATTGACAGTTTTGGGTTTTTGGTTTTCGAAACGGCGCAGCACTAATGTCTAGTTCTGTGAACGTTAGGCTTAACAGTACGCCACAGTGAGACGAGCGGCCGCAGCGGTGCGGTGACTCTTCTCACCCCCGCTCCTCTCTCGCCGCAGGTGTTATCAGCTGTGATCGTCGGCGGTGCTGTACCCTGCGTGTGAGGGGGGAGGGTGAGGCTTGAATAAATGGAGTACTGTGGGTACAGGGAAGACAGACGGCCGTCGGCGACTAACTAATTAGTGCCAATGTCACTCAGAGAATCGGTGTTTGCTAAATACAGTCAAGCTGTATTTAGTCTACCTTTATATGGCTGTATAGGTTTGCGCAGCAATTATCTTTCAGTTCAATTCACACTGTTCCATGAACTTGCTTCTAGCGCTCAGCATCTGATAATCCATAACATGCATGAGGGCAGCAGTAATCTCAACAAATAATGTCTTCACTATGGTCGTCATTCTGCATTTGTCCTTGTTGAATGGCCGACTGCATCCGCACGTTTCGCCCTCTCTCCCTCCCCGTCTTTTCATCTGTCTCTGTCTTCTGGTCTACCGGCCTTTACCACCCACTGCTTGTTGGGCTAAAATTACGGATGTTTTGCTCCTTTCACATTTTGCTCTTGGATATTTTGCATATTATAAAATTGTGCATGAGGCCAAAACAGATGGACCAAGAATACGACATCCGCGGGGCGAACCATCTTAGTGGGTGAAGTGTCTTGATACGACTCGCCTTAGATTTTGGTCGCTGTGGGCCTTCAAACATGCACCGCTGTTCTGCATTTCTTTTTGCGTTAGCTGGGCTTTCTTGTTTGGCATTGCTATTAACTCTTGGCAAATGTACCATTATTTGTTAATGATAATATGACTGTCGTATCGTTTTCTTCATTTTTTTGTGAACTGATGCGCAATGTTAAATCCAAACGTTGGCAACTATTTATTCGTAAAAGATGTTTGTCTATGTTGCTGTTAAATTTCAGTTCCTCCTTTGGAAGGGTTCGTGATGAATCGAGTCACCGGCGACTACTTTGAGACTCTGCTCTACAAAATATTTGTCTCCATCGATGAGCGAACTTCCATTTCCGAGGTGTGCATTTTGCTGCAACCTAAATGATTGTAGTACCTTAACTTCTGCTTTATTTTGGTTTTAGCAAAACATTGACATGTCTAGATAAATATTTTAATGTTGAAGTACAAAATCTTGTTTTAAGAGCTACTGGTATTTTGCTAGTCTTTGTGTGGCTCATTCCTCTTAGAATTAAAGTGAACTTTTTGAAATGCTAGAGCAAAATTTTTTTTAAACAGCACAAAACGTTGAAGAGTAGATGTTGTTGTATTTCTAGTAGTAGATCTCATATTCAAAGGCATTGTGTTTTAGAGTGTTCTTTAAGCTGTGTATACATAGTGGGCATTTGAAACTGTCACTATGGCAGTGGTGTAGTGCAGTTGCTGATATTTCTCTGGTTATTATGGGGCCGTCCTTCGTAGAAGGATGCCCCATTATGTGTTGATCCTGTTCGTCTGTCCGTCTGTTCCATGCCTCCGCCTAGAAGGAAAACGAAAAGGCCTACGAATACCAAACTTGGTAGGAAGGGTCCCTGGGACACCAGCACCCCGTGGACCAATTTCAAGGTCAAGGGGTCAGAGGTCAAGGTCACGGTGGCTAATTGCGTTGTTAACTTTGACATCTCAAGGTTTATTGTTTACTGTTTACATAGAGTCGTTGACAAAACCATAGCATACTTTTGCGATATTAGCTAGTGATTGGCACATATTGAAATGTTATTCCGATATCGATATTTGATCGCTTATTTTACGGTCGTACGTCCTACGTACCAAGTCCATCATGAGTGGTGGCAAAGCGTAGAGGGCACTTTTGCCTCACTGCAAGGACGGCCCCATAGTGGGCGGCCCCTCAACGGCCGCACCCTCTTGTTTAATGTTATAAATGTGATGTGTGTGTTTTAGCTGGCAAACGTCCTTGAGATTGACCTTCAGCTTGTCAAGGTCAGCATTCTCTGCATAATTTGAAAGCGTTTTCCAGCTAGTTCAGTTAAGATACATAAAACAGAAAGGCAGTAGGTACAAAAACAGTTAGTTGAATGTGCTTGCTGTCATTGATTAACTGCGCTAAAAACTGAATGCAGTAACTTCTGTATTGTCAGATTAACCAATTTTAAGTGTGTACTTAGTTAAGTACCACTTAATTTAAAGTTTTACTTAACTGGCTACTCAAGTCGATTCCGTTGCACCAACACAATCCACACATCACTTTGCTAAGTGGCATACTTAATTGTAATGATGGCTGCCATTATCTGATTTCGATCACGTGATGACAGCATTTCTTTGACGGCCTATTAATAGCAATAACGCTTCATTGACAACAATGCCGTATATAAATTGAAATAATTTCAAAACAGTATAATTTTGAGCGAAGTGTAATATATAGGCCAAATATATGAGAATCAACATAAATATGGACTGACACATATTTGGCTGACAACGAATATAACCTGAGAAAATAAACTTTGTAGACTACGCTGAACTTGTATGTGTCAGCGCACTGCTGTTTAGAGAAGTGATTCATTTTCACTCAAGATGGTTTCAGCTGTAAATATTCAACAATAGACAACATTATCCATGTGTATTTGCCACTTTTCTTCATTTTTGTTTATAGTATATGGCAACTGTTACCTAAAATCGCCAAGTTAAGACACTAACTTTATCACTGTTCGCTGAATAAAGATGGCGTCTGTCTCATTTTTGCCAGCCGCTTAAATTTAAGTGGGCAACTTTGGCCACTTAATTTTAAGTGACATTTAAGCAGTCTGACCTGCTTAAATGGTGTTGGTGCAATGCATTTTGTGCTAAGTACAGTAGTTAAGCACTTACTCAAATTTAAGTATGGTTGGTGCAATGCACTCTAAGTTAAATTGATGTCACTGTCATAAAGCAATTCTGGTGGTTGAAAAACATGGGGTTTAAAAAAACTACAAAGCCCCATGTTTTTTAACATGGGGTTAAAAAACAACTCAGTGGGTTTTGTAGTTTTTTTTCCAGTTTTTTTTTTAAAGATTTAGCTTAAATTTTAGCTGAAAAGTCTGTTGGTTGATTCGACTGTGTTTTTACGTGTTTCCTAGAGCATAGAATATGCAAAAGTTTGTAGATTTATAGGCTTAAACGTTTCAAATATTTAACTGCAACACAATATTTCACTATTGGCAAAACAAGAATTATGAACTGGATTAACTTTGGAGGATTTGGATGGGTTTTTTGCATTTTTTCTTGGCAGGTTTTTTCCAGTAAAACCCATTGGGTTTTTGAATAGTATCTGCCTGGCCCCTGGTGTATAAACTCTAGAGCATGTGATCTTGGCTTTGGTTACACATAAAATGAAATTTGGTGCAAATGTTGAATTTTTGTGTAACCACAACGTATGAAAATGTGTTTGATTCTTCTGAAACCTTAGGCAGAATTTGTTTGAAGTTTTTGTTTTGCATGTGACAATGGCCTTACATTATACAGCTGCAACTTACATCTGTTGTCGGGGTCGGTCGAAAAGGAAATGTGGTTGTTCTTAGGTTTTAGGCATATATAATAAACCACCTGTCAATTTTGTAAGTGGTTATTTTTTGAGTGAGTGATTTATTAATTGATTGATATATGTCATTAGTGGTAGTAGAAAATGCAATTGGTTGTTTTGTGTATGTTACGCAACAGAATGCGGTATCAGTTTTCTGTCGACTTGGTTTTGCCAAGAAGAAATCTTCATCGGCAGAGTCGGCCGGCACTGAAAGCATCCATGATTCGTGGAAAAACCTTGAGCAGCAGAACATCATCACAAAAAAGTCAGTGAATTTTATTCGATTTCTAATATTTCATTTATGATGTGATGTGTATTGTCAAACATGGTAACTGAGCCGTTTTATTTTCAACAACTTTCTGAGCGTCACCTGCCACGTGGGATCACACAGCAGCATTACTTGCCACTTGACACAGCTGAACACACTCTGCCAGCTTTAGGCTGCATTCACATAGACACGAGTGTGTGTTCGAGTACCCGTTCACGGGTTACAGTAAACATGAGTTTGCATGTATTCTGATTGTTCACATTGATACAAGTTCTGTACAAGTATGGGTTAGCTGTGAATTTTACTCATCAAGCAGTTTTTGTGTGTGTCGTGTTTTTATCAAAACCTTATAAATAGAGCTGTCAGAGCATTAATTGTTTTAACATGTTAATGCATTGCATTTATTTTTTAATGTGCTAAGCCTTCTCTAGGTCGACTCAGCCTTCTACCCTCCGTGGGATGGTAAAATGAGTAGTAACTCATTTATGAGTTACAGAAGGTGGTGAACTTAGTACAGCTGACTGGGGCTGCCTAGCCGGCCGCTGCGTTAACCTGTGTCTGCAGGCTGCACGTGGTGGCCGTGCGGTTGGCGGCTCGGGTTAGCGACGAAAAGGGCATTAGAGGCGTTGTACACGAGATGCGCTTGACATCTTTACCTTTATTAATGCATTAAGTTAACGCGTTATTTGATTGACAGCTCTACTTATATAGTAAACATTTGTATTAATTTAACTTGTACAGGCTATGAGCCTATGACATATATTTGACGTCAGAGTGTATGTCGTTGTTGAATTGTTTATTACTAAAAGTAATTTTTTGGCAAATCCTTCACTTGATTCGATTTCACTGGAAATTGTTAGCAGACGTTAGGCTAATGGGTTATGTGTTTGTACAAGTGAGTGCAGATGCTCCATCGGTGTGGATAAGCTTGCATGATTCTGCTGTAAATTGAAACATGGACTCGTACTCATACACTTTGCAGTGATGCACTCTCGTCTATGTGAACATAGTTTTAGCCCCAGCCATACACTCAATTTGTCTACCCTGGAGAGATGGAAGGCTGAGTTGATAGCGTTGATAGGTTGGTGGCGTGGCGTAGTTGATAACGCGTTTCGGCTGAAACGAAGTTACTCTATGCCGGGCCCGGTTAGTACTGCGATGGGTGACTGCCTGCGGGCAGGTAAACCATCTCGGTGCGAAGCCTCCCAGCTAGGTCGACTCAGCTTTCTACCCTCCGTGGGATGGTAAAATGATTAGTAACTTACATGGGTCACGGAAGGTGGGAACCTTGGTACAGCTGACTGGGGTTGCCTAGCCAACCGCTGCGCCAGCCTGTGTCTGCAGGCTGCACACGGTGGCTGTGCGGCAGGCGGCTCTGGTTAGTGACGAAAGTGCATTAGAGGCGTGTTTGCGACGATGTGCTATACAAATTGACGACCTTTACCTTTACCTTTTGATAGCTATCCGATCGAGGGTTGAACATGCCTTTGCCCAGTTGCTTTTCAGCAGCTAGCATAGACGCCCTCTTTCAGTTTCAGACGGAAGGTCATTTGAGTGCTGTTTAATTATAAAATGTACAAAACATTAGTTTATACACTTGTTAACGGCAACATTTAAGGACTTGCACATCGAAAACAGCAAAAATTACAAAAGGTGATAATTGCCCGCATCACACTGACTGTGTGTCAATGTGCTGCTGAATAATATCACCTTTTGTAATTTTTGCTGTTTTCAATGTGCAAGTCCTTAAATGTTGCCATTAACAAGTGTATAAACTAATGTTTTGTACATTTATATTTGCTGTTTTATTACTAAAGTACTGTTTTCCTACTGGTGATCAGTTACAAAGATATTGCGCTTCAGATTTTGTCTTACAGTAGCCA
>Ga0209367_1010484_pt1 | contig 12413 bp, 1 predicted proteins | sample WorMetLIZISLAND2_FD_187412 | JGI IMG/M metagenome (GOLD analysis project Ga0209367, IMG submission 187412) | Marine gutless worms symbiont microbial communities from Max Planck institute for Marine Microbiology, Germany - Olavius geniculatus... ... | reverse complement strand
TTTGTAAATTGTGATTTGTGCTGTTTTATATCTACAACCACGATGTCACCTTTACACTGTATATAAACTGAACAGTTTTTTTACATAAATATTATTATAGTCGCCGAAGCTAATCCAAAATTAACGCACATTGCTTGCATATATACTTACTTTTGTAAACTTTCTAAATCCTTCAACAATTGGTCGGTATCCGGTGCATCTGCATAAGTTTCCTGCAGCAACAAGAAAGCGGCTAATAGTTAAAACAACAACCAGCAAATATTGTACTGGACTAAATGTTAACCTATTAACGGGCATGTTAACGATTTGAAGAATTTTTAGCAGCGTAAAAAAGAAGCACATCGGCAGTCAATTAATATTTTCCACTTGACCGCAGAGGTCACAAGCAGTCACATTTTTACGCTCGACAGCAGAATACTTCGCGCGTCTTAGCCATCGTCTAGGCGTCTGTCCGTCTGTCCGCCAGTCCGCCTGTCCGTCTATCTGTCACACTCGTGATCTGTATGAAAACGATGCAAGCTAGGATCACGCATTTTTTACTGTAAGCTGCCCCAAGGACTCTAGTTTATCGTGACAAAATTTCGTGCCGTGGGTGCGGAGGTTCCCCTCGAACGAAGGCGTCAAAGAAAATACCCCTTCTAAAAAGACGTTATTTTACCGTTATTAGCTCGCATAGTGTGAAAAACAATTGCAGATAGGTACAGACATGCTGCTTACCACAGTGCAGCACAGTAGTGCTGACACTGTTGTAAGAGCGATGAACGTTAAGTATAAGAAATGGCGTTTGGGGGGGTCCTGTAACTCCGAAACCCCTTAACCGATTTCCATAAAACTTGGCATCAGTGATCACATCGCCCACCCGACCCTCCTATTTTCGAGGTCGGACAATCTAAAGGTGTCATTTAAATTTACCCTTTAACGATCCCTGTTGCCATAGATTTAGATTTGTTAACATCGATGACCTTAAACGACTTTGAATCCCCAAAAACGTCATTTTGGTAAATTTTTTCGCAATTTTTGACTGCAGTGCACATTTCAACAGTAAATTGCGACGAAATGGCTTGAGATAGACCAAGACAACTTGCATATAAAATTTTTAGCATTAAACGTAGATTTTAGCAGTTCAAGTCCCGATTTCCTAGGTTCAAGGAGGCCGGTGTAGGCGGGCGTCGAAGACGGCTACACCCTAAAAGTAGTTATTTTACCGCCATTGGCTCGTGTAACGTGAAAAAAGTTGCAGATAGGTAGAGACATGCTGCTTATCATAGCAAGCAACAGTGACAGCTTTTTATTGGTGTGATCATTAATGACTTTGAATGACCTTGAACTTTTAGAATAGGGGTTTTAGTGTTTTTAGCAATTTGTGGCTGAGGCGTAGATTTCAAGAGCGAATGGATAGAGGTAGATGAAGACAACTTGCGAATAGAAACTGTCAAAGCTGTCGCGCGTCTCATGAGCTTTGCTCAAATTACTTGTTACTGACAACTTGCAACGACATCGAATGAAGTGTTTGTTCTAAGACGTGAAGAAGTACGATAGTTCGAAAGTTGCTTTTTGCACGACAATAACAAGGGCGCTCTCACAATCACATGCGGATAGAATGAAATAAAGTAGCAAACTGAACTAAAAATGGCTAAAAACGATCCAAAAAATTAGGCCTACATAAAATTACAAATAAACCGACACTATAAAAAACACAAGTTGTTGTATTCTTAACTTTTTGCTGTTGTATAAGTGAAATGATGTTGTTAATGAAAAAAGCCGCCACACATCTCGGAGAGACAACGTAGAAACGAAAGAGCGACTTGCCTTGGAAAGCGTTTTCTACTTCGACAGCCGACGGTTGCGGGTTGTTGCATAGCAGTGTGTACATGGACATTACAAATCCCGGTGTGCAGAAGCCGCACTGAGTTCCATGGGACTGCGACAGGCTTTCCTGCATAGCATTACTCTAACCTAGTAAACTACAGTAGCTTTTTAAGGTTCGTTTTACTTGCATAGTTGATGGCGGACTGAGTCAACTTACTTACTTTAAATTAACTTAGCTTCCTATCCATGGCGAACGGAAATAACGGTATAATATCAAGCTGGTAAAATTTAGAGTGTAGGCCTGGTAGATTATGTCTGATTTGGGTAATGGTGAATCTGTATGTATGTTTTTCACTCCAATCCACTGTCGTGTAAATGGAATTAAAATTTAGAAACCAAGGTGGCTAACCAAAAAGGGATGTACAACCAGTTTGTTTGGCATTGGTTGTAATAATCGTGAACGCTCAACCATTATGCGCCTGTGATTCGTTCTCAACATATGATGACGCTATGCAAATGTGTTCTGATCGATCGACTGATCGACTGATCAACTGCAAATCATCGACGAAGCAGTAGAAGCAGCGAGAGAAAAAAGTGTTTAACAGACGTAGGCCCTATTAGATACAGCCTACCTGAACCGGATGAAGTTTGGTCGTGGAACTGCCGACTCCCTCGACGGTCGTCACAGCCAGGCCGTGCATTGAACACAAAGGCGCTAGACATGCGTTAACCGTATAGTGTCTGTTCACGGAAAAGTCAAGGGTCTTGCACAAACATAACGCCTGTCGGACACGTACTGACATATCCAGCCAATCAGATGCGTAATATAATCACTTAAAAGTTTTTTGGTGAGGGCATTTTAACTTCTGGAATACTTACAGCTTTTGTGTGTTTTTCCGCGTAGTTTTTTTTCTGCATCGAGATAGGCTACACCGCTGAGGGGAAATGTCCGACGTACGTCGAAATCTCCATACGAAGAAACGACTTTTTCCAAGAATAGTACAAAATTTACAAACGGCATAGTAAGGTAGTAAGTGTTCTAACACCTACTTAAAATAATAGGCTTATGTTTTTACTGTTTAAACGAAACAGCAATTATAAAAAATAGCCAAATAAAAAACAACACGTTATAAAGATCTCAAATGAGACCGCACAAAAGATAGCAACGCTTTCATCCTGTAGTGTCAGCGTTAATTAGTGTAAAAAGTGAGCGAGTAGAGTTTAACGTCCCACCCGACACAATATAGGTCATTTCGGGGACGGCCTTTCAGGGCATAATGCACATACATTCACATAATAATGAAACAACATTTAACTTTTTACAGCAATGAAACAGAAAGTTTAATCTTTACAGAAAAAAACTGAATATAAAACATAAAACGCAAAAACGTTTTAAACCTAAAATTGTAAGAACTAGCCATTATAATTGTGCATATGTAAGACAAATGGCAGTTCTAATAAATTTCCCTGTTATTCTCCAGACAGTCATCAATCTCATAATGTTGTCTATTGGAGAACAAAAAGCTTAAAAGTCTACAAAGCAACAGAGCAGAACTGAACTGAGTTATTATGTACAACTGAGTTCAGTTTCGTTCGTTAGTGTAAACAAAGCTTTAGGGCTGAGAAAAAGAAAACGTCGTTTTGTATGACTTTCATGCACATATCTGATGCCGCGTTGTTAGGTCTTGCGACGTCTACCCTTAATGCCGCGATGTCAGGTCTCGCGATTTAAGTCGCCTCATTTCAACAGCCTCTATTATTTAGCAACATATAGCCAACATGTACTATCTTGCACTATATCGTATGCCTCTATGCCATATTGCAGAAAAATATGCAAATGTTCGAAAAACATATAATTTGTTTCATCGTTGTGACTCACTCGACAAACACAATTCTTACGCATTTATAAATCACTGAAAATCATACATTCCAAAAAAACATTTTTGATACGTAAAAATTAACACGCTACGCATCTTGACTCTATCGTATGCCCCTATGGAATAGGTTTGAGCACAGAGTAAAGCAGACAAAAATGCGACAGTGTGTCGGCGGATACTTGCGTCGACAGCTGTCAATATCGTAGCGTGTCACCATTACAGTGCAGGCTCCGCAACCGCCCTCTGCGCATCCGAGCTTCGTGCCCTTCAGACATACTGCAAACACACGTCGACTGCTGCATAACACGTAGGCCTACACGTCGTTCAGGCTGATGGTTTAAACTTAACCCATTTCAGAATTACGGAGCGTCACCTGCCGTACGGGATCACCCAGTGTCCTCTGGTACCCAACACAGGTAAATGCGCCCGCCCCAACCGCAGCCAAGCAGGCCGGTACTCGATTTACCCATCTCGTAGGGATGAGAGGCTAAGTTGATCCGAGTGGTTGCTAGTTCGTTACATACCGAAACACATGCGCACATTATAGGCATTTTCGTATAATGGACTTTTTGACTAACTATTAAGAAATTTCGTTCACCAGAAAATTGCACTTCAAACACTGACATTTGCAAAATAACTTTAGCTACTACAACGTATGCGGACAATGAACATTTTATTGCAAGAAATAGGCCTACTTACACTAGGCCTACAACGTACATTTGTCTCGCAGATAGTGCAGCAGTGTCAGCTCCGGTTTTGGATGATCTTCAACAACCTGAATGATTAACACAGTCATCAACGATGTCGGTATGCGGCCGTCCGATTACACTGTATGCTGCCGAGGGTTGTACGCGCCTACTGCCCTGCGCCTAGGGTGTAGTGAGCGCACGAGTCAGCGCGCAATCCGCCAGTTGTTTATGGATTTGTATAACATTACCGTCATTTACAGACAGTAGTTTAGTAAGGTCTAAAAAATGCTGTGTTAGTAGGGACTGGATCGAAAATATTTGTTCAAATTTGTATTTTACGACATGCCACGAAATATTGCACAGCAACTCATAAAAAAATGACATACTGAATAGCACCATAAAAACTAAAGTAAAATTCTTCAGCGTTACAGGCTGATCGCTGGTATTTTTTCAATAAAACTTTAAAAGCAAACAAAAACAATGTAGCAATATTTTTGCAATATTTTAGAAGGTTTAGTAAAATTTTAGTGAAAAAATTTTTAAGGACGAAAACAACGTTCTTAAAAACCTTTTTTTCTAAGAAATAAATAAACAAGCACGGAACATTTTCACGTTTGATATTATATAGATATTTAATTATTTATTTTAAATATAATTTTAAAATGTGAAAAAAATTTATACATCGAGTTAATGAAATCGCATCCTGCAACTATAGACAGCAATTACCCATCATACCAATGGGTCGCATTATTACACACAGTCATCCCTATCTTGTCTTTTGTAGCACTAGCTAAATCCAACCAATTTTTTATTTACTTGTGTACAAAATTAGCAGTACTTTATAACTGTTGACACAAGACGCGTTGATTTATTTTCTTACCTTAATTCCGTTGACAAAAAAGACGAGTGCTGAACGTGGTTTTTCAGCAGCCATGATTACTGCTTGACCGTCTTGCGACTTACGCACACACTTGACGCAAGCGCGGTTGTGTTCGGGAAAACGAAACAGACGACTGCAGAACGGTGACAATGCGCCTACCACTAGTATAGCTGGATGACACTCCGTTCTGTCATAGGCCTCTACAGCGATTTGGCGTCACTAGATAAGACGCACTAATGCTAACAAGGCCAGAACACTTAACGTACTGATTAAGGCCAAAGCAATGCCACTCCACGATAAAAAAAACAGAAAACAAAAAATAAAGTAATAAATTGCGGTTTTTCGAATGGACGTAGTGTGCACAATACATCTGCGTTTTAATTACGACATTAAAGGACTAACATCACTGACAACATAATAAAAGTAGTCATTGGTAAGCATTTTCAAGTTACGTAACATGTATCTGAAAGTAATTTTTCTTTCAAAATCATCGTATGTCCGCCAAAACTTTGACCCTTTCTTTTTTGACTAAGGCCAAATCTCTGAGACCAAGGTTACAATATTTGGCCTTACGGCCAAGGCCGAGAACTAACATGACAAAGACGTGTTCATTAAGTTATGTTTGTTAGAGCCCACAGACGAAGTACAGCAAACTACAGCAAGGGCGTCTATCCTTCGATTCCTTGTAGCATGTTAATGCACCCACATTTTTTCTCCCACCGCTTCTTTTTTCCCCACCGAGACATCTGCGTGTAGTGCGTGATTCTGTTCACACCATCCTAGTCTTTGAACGATTATTTAAGACATTTTTAGAGTATTAATGTAAAAACTAAACAGCCATTATTAGGCCTTTTTGGCGTTGAAGCACTACTGGCGTTTTACTTACTTACTTACTTATTCCGGTTTATTTCTCGGAGTTGTCCAAGTAGGCCTAAACTATTCGTACAGTAGAGTCAATTTGAGCTATTCTAGAAGAAAGCTAAAAAAAGTTAAATCTATGTATATAAGTGTTTGAGAAATAATCTTATGCTGTTTTTGACGAACGAAGATTGTAGGTGATTTAAGTCCCGAATCAATGCCCTTAGAACAAATAACAATTTTTTCCTGCTTTCGTAATAAATCATTTTATTCGTATGTTAGGCCTATAGACGTCCCTGAAAAACTAACAGCCCTTACAGGTTTAAAAGGCCATAAACTGATGTGCCATAAATTTACTCTGTTTGTCGCTTAGACATTAAGCATGTTGTCATTCGACGGAGCGGCTCTTCAAGATGGTCTACCTAATCTAATTATCACTTGATGATAAAATCCTTGATTGACTTAACGAATGCATCTTGTCAACAGGATGATCTTGTTGGCAATTCTTTGTAACTGACGCGGTTTATCGTTCAAGTACTTCGGCAGAATAACACTTCACGTACAGCGCTATACTTGAATTGATCAACCACCCTCAGTTTGCCTTTAGCTTTTTGCCTGCGAAAGTGGCACACAATGTAGTATTAGAAAATAATAATTGCTTTACTCTCTTACGACGCTGTTTCTGCCGGTCATATGCAAGGTCTCTGTGTTCATATTTTTTTTATCTCAACAAGGTTATGGCTAAGCACCCAAGAAACACGCTTGAGATTGACAGGTGACAGCATTAGTGATTAATAAGGTAGCATAGCGACGGGTGTGAGATGCGCTGAAGTATTTGACAATAGTTTTATTGCAAAAATTTCAGCAAAGTCTGATAGTAAAAAAATATGAAAATTGATCAACTTAGCACAGATATGGACAAAGTTTAGGTGACATGTTTTTTTTCGACTCGCAGTGTACATTGTACAATGCGAAACACAGAATAAGCAAGTTACACAAAGTTGCTGTATAGCTAAACATCGTCGGTAAACAGCTTTGTGATTGGTAAAAAAGTAGGCTTAATCTATATTCTAAGAAAAGAAAACTGCAAACAAATGTCTCATAACTGGCGCTGATCAGCTGAAATTGGCATTCAACGCACATAGCTGAAAACGTCGTCACACTTAAACGACCACACTCCCAGGCACGTGTCGTTTTCTGCAAAATAAGCCATCGTGTATAAAAACCATGACTGTGTTCGGTGCGTGACTATTGCGACGGTGATTATTCCTAAAGCCAGATTATAATTCTCACTGAACGCGGCAGATCGTAGAAATTGTCCAATGAGTTCCCATGAACAGCCAAACGAATCTCTGTATTGTCGTGAAAATATGGAAGAACGCATACCACACACGATGTTCCAATACGCGACAAAGCCGTTTCTGTGGCCGGCCAGTAATCTAGAACACTATTCCTGCAGCAGTTCATAAAGCAGACACTGTCAGCTCGTTTAAGCGCAGACTAAAAACTTACTTTTTTCTATATGTTGTAGGAATTTTTAATTTTTAATTTTGACATTTTGACATGTAATGCACTCCCGGTCTGGGTTCATGTAGGGAGGGCACTATAACTCTAGCCCACTAGTCTTACCACCACCACTTCTACGATTACTACTCCACAGTAACCCCCCGTGCACGCCAGAACAGCGCTTCATTTTACGCCGCAATCTGAACAGTTACACGAGTGGTGAACATTTGGGACTTGAGTATTCATCGTAAGAAACTTCGTCGTTTTTGTAACGGGCTACTTGAATTAAAATCAATTATTCTACTGCAATAAAATACGAAGACCAGCAGAAGCAGACATATTTATAACAAAACCAACAAAATAGACTAAAAGACTAAAAGATGTGATAGGCCCATACGGACGCATAGAAACACAAACTCGAATGGGGCATTAGAGTCGTAACAAAGTTTCCAATTTATGATAATGATACAGATGCAAAAGTTAACCTACTATTTTCTACTAACTCAAGAACTCTCAAAATAGAAAATCAAAAATGCTTAATCGCCAAACTTTCGTACCAGTTGCTTCAGCATTAAACATTGTGCGTACGGTTCTTGGCTTTGGCGTTGATTTTAAAATAAAGCAGGTTTATTAATTAAGTTTAATAGTTATTATCGGCAGGTCATTTTGTCTTTGTTTTGTGGTCGTTTTATTTTAATTACATATTTGCATCGCAATAGTTGCAGTCGTAAAACAAGCAAAGTTGTCGCCACGCCATATGCCGACAATGCAACATGTATGCGGCCGTCCGTCCAGTGTCCACTGCACACCAGTGTACCCGTCTACTGCACTGCGCCGGGCGGCTTTTTTACGTGCTGTCCGTCTGGCCTTGTGTAAATATTTACGACAAATGTGAATCGTTTTATTTTTATGCGCGATAGTAGAATGCATAGCGCGTTTTAGCCATCGTCTAGACGTCCGTCTGTCTCTCCGTCCGTCTGTCTGTCACACTCGTAATTTGTATCAAAACGGTGCAAGCTAGGATCACGAAATTTTTAATGTGGGCTGCCCCAAGGACTCTAATTTTTAGTAACAAAATTTCGTGCCTTTGGATGAAGAGGGTTCCCCTCGAACGAGGGCTTCAAAGAGGCGTACCCTCTTAAAAAGACTTTATTTTGCCACTATTGGCTCTTATAGTGTGAAAACGCTTGCAGATAGGTACAAACTTTTGCATATCATAACAAGCAATAGTGACGGACTTTTTTAGATTTGTCGACATCGATGACCTTGAACGATCTTGAACCCCAAAAGAGGGGTTTTGCTAAATTTTTCGCAATTTTTGACTGCAGCGCACATTTCGAATGAATTGCGACGAAACGGCTAAAGATAAATTAAAACAACCTGCGTATGTAGTTTTTAGCATTAAACGTAGATTTTAGCTGTTTAAGTCCCCACCCCTTAAGTTCAAAAAGGCCGTTAATGCAATAATCAAATCGATAATTTTATGACTAATATATCATTTCATAAAACGCTTTTTGTGACTTTATCTCTTTTTATAAAACGCAGCCATAAAACGTACATATTTCCGTATGTTACCGGCACGCCTACACAGTTTTTATCACTGGGCCTATCATCCTGTTTTCTGGCGTCTGGATAGGATATCACATTATCATATATCGATGTGTTAACTTGTGTAGGATGTTATGTTGTGTTTGCTCGTCATGGTACGTGTGTGTGTGTAGGTGTGTGACAAGCATTTTGTTCGCGATCACAAAAAATAGTACACAAAGATCATGACATTAATTAAACAATTTTCAATAGATTTAAAGAAAAATTTTATTGGCACACTTTGATAATAACGCACGATAAATCTGTCATTGAAGATCCCGTCTGCATTCGTAACAGACGATTTTACCGTTTAAAAAATTAAAAGCTTAGGTCACAAGACGTCAAAACGTCCAGAAAATAAAATGTTTCACATCTCGCTTAAAGCTTTTCTCAGTAACGTGAGCCGGCTGGCCAGTCCAGTGGGCTGCTTCGTTGGTGTGCAGTAGGCACTAAACGGACGGCTGCGTACATGTCAGCACCTGGCGAGACAACAACGTTGCTTATTGCAGCAGATACAGCGATTATAACTTTTTGATAAAATGACGTAGCCTAATAGTAAATATTATATTTAATGAACGTGCTTTCCTTCAAATAGGATACGTCGGCGATACGATATGTACAGTACTAAAAGCGAGGACAGTATACGCGAATGTCTAATGCTGAAGCAAGTGTTACAATATTCTGGCAATCACAGATCTTTGATTTTCTATTTTTTGAGAGTTTGTTAGCTATCTGAAAGCGGTAGGTTAAATATCGCAGCTGTATCATTTTCACAGTAAATTTGTTTTGAATCTGACATTGCGTTATCAGTTTGTGTGTGTGCATACATTACATTTCTAGCATTCTGTAGTTTATTTTTTTAATTTTTGCTTCTGTTTGTTTTTGTGCTGTATTGCCGTAGTTCAACTATTTAGATTCCGGCGCAAAATGAAGCGCTGCTTTGGCGTGCACGTAGCGTTACTGTGGAGTCGGATCTTGAAGCAATGTGCTTGGAATGCGTTTTTCCACATTTTCACGACCGTACAGGCATTTATTTCGCTGTTCACAGGAACTCGTTGGACAATTGTCAACAACCGTCTACCTTGCAACTATCAACGATCTGCTCAGGTTTGTAGTGGTGTCCACTAATTACTGTTTATCAACAGGCCCTACCAAGACTTTCGGATATAATTTTTTACTGATGAGTTTACACAACAAAGCAGTTTACTTCAGTATAATAGGCTCTACCTTTGATGTGGCCTGAATGCGACTATACATTACTTTGGTTTGTCTGGACTATGTTGTCGCCAGATAGATACATTATTACCTCCGCCAAGGAGATTATGTTTTTGCCGAATTTTGTTTGTTTGTTTGTCTGTCTGTCTGTCTGTCTGTGTGTTAGCAAGATAACTCAAAAAGTTATGGACGGATCTTTCTGAAATTTTTAGGGTATGTTGGGCGTGGCATAAGCTACAGGTGGTTTAATTTTGGAGGCAATCCGGCAGGAATCCTGGATTCTGGAGCACTTTGAAATTTTTGTTACCATTGAGTTAAAGGGAGGCATAAGGGAAACCACTGGCAAAGCGAATATGGTGATGCCACCTAGCGAATAGCATTGCCTTGGCCGAGGTACCTGCGAGATATGATTGCTTTCTAGTTATTTTGATTTTGATTCTATCGGCCATAATTTTCTGCTGGACTACCACAGTTTAAAAGCGTCGTAGTGAATGCAAGTCTGTAAAGTAATAAAGTGTTCCAACTTCATTCAGCGATAGTCTTACTAAACACGATAATGTTCATACGAACACGGAGTCTGTCCAATGCCTTTGTAAAATAGAGTAGGTTTAACTACTGCAACAAATGAGCAGTTAAGCATGTTTACTAGTGTTCAGTAGTGTTGGCCGGAACACATCATATTTCTTTTACGCAAGCCGAGTTATAGCCCATTTTGTCCCAAATTTCGTTGCCATGGCAACAGGGGTCGATCGCGGAAAAATGCGATTGGCAGCATTCGATGGCCCATTTCCGAAAACCCCCTTAACAGGCGCAAAAATCTCGCAAAAATCTCTTACGCAATCCGAGTTATAGCCCATTGTGTCCCAAATTTCGTTGCCATGGCAACGGGGGTCGGTCGGGGAAAAATGCGGTTGGCAGCATTCGATGGCCCATCCCCGAAAATCCTTCTATAGACGCAAAAATCTCGCAAAAAATTCTTACGCAAGCCGAGTTATAGCCCATTTTGTCCCAAATTTCGTTGCCATGGCTACCAGGGGAAGGGGAAGAGAACAGGGAAGGAAAATGGGGAAGGAAAAAAAGAAGGAAAATGGGGAAGGAAAAAGGAAAGGGAAAGGACAAGGGAAAGGAGAAGGAAAAGGGAAAGGAGAAGGAGAAGGGAAAAGGGAAGAAGAAGGAGAAGGGGAAAGAAAAGGAAAAAGGGAAGGAGAAGGGAAAGGGAAAGGGAAATGGGGGAGGGAAAAGGGGAATGAAATTGGGCAAGGGAAAGGAGAAAAAAAGGGAAAGGAGAAGGGAAAAGGGAAGAGGAATAAGAAGGGAAAGGAGAAGGGAAAGGGGAAGGAGAAGGGAAAGGGAAAAGAAAATGGGGGAGGGGAAAGAAGAAGGAAAATGGAGAATGGGAAAGGGAAGGGAAAGAAGAAGGAAAGGGGAAGGAAAGGAAAAGGGCAAAGGACAAGGGGAAAGGAGAAAGGGAAGGGGGAGAAAACGGGGAAGGAGAAGGGGAAGGAGAAGGAAAAGGGAAAGGGAAGGTGGAAGGAAGATGGCTTAAGAAATGTCGGACGCACGAACGCACGGACACAAAGGTGATTGTCTGTCCAGTGCAATGCATGGCATTGGACAGAGTATAAAATCACCTTTGTGTCCGTGCGTGCGTGCGTGCGTGCGTGCGTCCGACATTTCTTAAGCTATCTTCCTTCCACCTTCCCTTTCTCTTTTCCTTCTTCTTTTCTTTTTTCTTTTCCTTCCCCTTCTTCTTCCCCTTCCCTTTCCCCTCCCCCATTTACCTTTCCCTTTCCCCTTCCCCATTTTTCTTTTCTTTTCCCTTTTCCTTCTCCTTCTTCTTCTCCTTCCTCTTCCCTTTCCCTTCCCCTTCTCCTTCCCCTTTTCTTTCTCCTTCCTTTCTTCTTTCTTTTCCCTTTCCCCTTCCCCTTTCCCTTCCCCTTTTCCTTCTCCTTTCCCTTCCCTTTCCCCTTCCTCATTTTTCTTCCCCTTTCC
>Ga0209367_1010483_pt1 | contig 12414 bp, 10 predicted proteins | sample WorMetLIZISLAND2_FD_187412 | JGI IMG/M metagenome (GOLD analysis project Ga0209367, IMG submission 187412) | Marine gutless worms symbiont microbial communities from Max Planck institute for Marine Microbiology, Germany - Olavius geniculatus... ... | reverse complement strand
TCCAGATAGAGAATTTGGTATTTGTATATTAATTTAGCGTAAACACCTTAATTTTCAGCTAAACTACTGAACCGGAACTGCTATAGGCTTTCGCGCGTCTCATGAGCATTAGCTCAAATTTCTTGTTATAATTAGATGAGCAATATTTTTTATATTTTTTGAATTTGGTACTTTTAATGTGTTTATCATTTTGTGTCAAACGTTTGCACTCATGAGAATATTTATAATTATGTAATGTTTTTATTTGGACAAAATCTGAACTACACAAATATGCGTGTCTTCAGACATAATCAAGACAGTCAAGGTGAATCTGGTGAAATTGATGGCCTGCTATCAATGACTCGTAATGTGACCCCAACAGCTGCAGAGAAGGACATTCTGGTAACTTTTTTTGCTTATAATATAATCTGGTAAAATTGTCTGATTTAAATTTAGGTGCACTTATTTGACAGTTAGTGCATATTTTTTTTACAACATTTACTTTGATAGCTAAAACTTTGTCTGTAATTGTGAAATGTCAGTCAAAGAAGTTATTCTGTTTGGACTTGGGTGAATTTTAATCTTAATGCAGATCACGTGTTTTTAATTGAAAAATTTTACCATTGATGGTGAAATAACAACAGACTGTAACTTTTGTCTGAATTCTGTGGCTGCTTTAGTGCTACTACTACTACATCCACAATGGTATTGACACGCAGCATGTGGCTGCCATGGAAGATACATGGCTCGATCATGTTTTTGCCCAAATTTCACCATCTCTGAAGGTATGTAATAGTTGTTCGTTGTTATATTACGCATAACGTTGATCTCAGTTGTTTGCCTGTGATACGCATATGAGCATTGTGAGTGGTTGCTACACCAAATAATTTTAATGCTGCAGTGCAACAATTTTTTTTCATTCTATAACAGTGAAACATATTGTGACATTTTGTGTTTTTATGTTTAGTTGTTTTTGTTCTACACTAAACTTTCACTTACAAGAATGTATCATAATATTGATTTTGCATGAAATCCACAAATGCTGTCTGTCTATTTGTCCGTCTGTGACGTGGTCACATTGGTTTAGTTACTTTGAAAATATTTAATTTGGATAACTAGCCAAGAATATTTGCACTTAGTACTCGCACTTTTAGTGATCTAGAAACTACCCCAAAATTTTGCAAGAATAGGATGTTGGGCAGAGAATCCACAGTATCTTTGAAATGGACCGAGATAGGACCAACGATCTGTTGATCACTAATAGCGAAATGCATATGCATTTTTTATTGGTACTTATATCAACAAATTTAGATGATTGCGAATGGTCGTTAAAGGAACTGTGAACTAGTTGCTAAAAAATGCTAAAGGTTTGGCAAAAATGAACTACATATAATGATGTGAATGTTGCTGAAGACTGGTCATGAAGAGCTATTGGAAATTCTATCAGATGAAATGAGAGATGATTATTTGCTTAGCATGAAGAAAGCTATCGGTGTGTAATTTTCGATTATTTGTTGCATTTGGTATATTCGTAACTGTATATACTGCTATTTAATTTAATGTTTGTTTTTTTTGTGTGAAAGTTACATTAAATGACATCAAAGAATTTTAGTATTAGCGTTTTCTATCTGATATTGGTATGTATTTTGTATTAGGCTCGTCAATTGTGAACTTGTCTTTATTTTTCTTCTTAATTTTTACTTTCTTCCCATTACATTTCTAACAGGATTACAGGATAGCAATACTTTGGTGTTATTGGCTAGGTGGCAGCACCATAATGCAATCTTGTCAGAGGTTTATGCTATACAAGTGCTCATAGCTTTGTTGGTGTGCTTTGTTTTGGTGTGTGATCCTTCCACCATGAAGCCATTGCATCTAGGCCTACACCATGTCCCAAAATTAGCGACACTCTTTGCTTCAAATACACCTAATTCAGTATGTACTTTATGGATTTCAACAAAATCTCGTACACTGCACTATCTTAACATTACTTACGGTCACACCCATTATGACATGCGCATTTTGCTGTGTGTGCTCAGTGTATCATCATAACAGGGAAGGTTATTAGAACTACCATTATGTTAATTACATATGCACGCGTATAATGGAGTTCTTACAATTTTAGGTTTAGCTTGTTTTTTGTATCTTGTGTTTTGTGTTTCTCTAAAGGTTAAACTAACTGTTCATTATTATGTGTTTGTGTGCATTTTGCCTGAAAAGGCCATCCCCGAAATGACCTATTCTGTGTCGGGTGGGACGTTAAACCCTACTCACTCACTCACTCACTCAGTGTATCGTCATTATGACTTCAGAGTTTGTTTACATTACGATACGTTCAATGCATTGTTATTGACAAAGGGATTAAGCAGCAGTGTATCCGTCTTAGACTAAGAGCTTGCGTCGAGGCCAAAGGTGGTCATTTTAAGCTAAAACTCTTAAGATAAGTTCAAAATGATCGTCTCAATGACTGCTTCAAATTTTGTAAAAAAATCTGCTAAGTATAAACGATTTCACACTAATTTATCTGTAGGGGTCCGCTAATTTTGGGACGCGATGTAGTTTTGTCAGTTCAGTGTTTTATGATGTTTTGGTGTGCAGTTGACTTTGTCTTGCGTGACCCACGAGAAGCCGTGAAGCCTGCACTGACCGTAGAATTGCCAGTTCATTGGCAGGAGATAGCCGTCCTTCCCAAGCCATGGCACAAGTCGTTTGTGCATGCGGTCGGCGTGGCACGAGATACTCTGCACGTCACCAACCCGTGCATGCTGCAGATGCTGCAGCTCTGGTTTACTTCCTATAAGTACGTCACCAGTGGCATAGCCAGGAATTGGATGTAGTGGGGGGGAGAGAGCCCTTGATGGATGGGATGTGTGGAAGGGTGCCTCTTCCTTAGAAAATGTTCGTTTTTGTGTGTGTGAAAATGAAGTGTTTTGGTGCATTTTTGCATTATTTTGAGTAGCTGATGCCCAAAAAATTTCTGTGCTTCCAATTGCCGTTCGTCCCTGAAACACCTATGACCAATGAGGCAAGCAGCGCGAGTTTATTGGTCATTGGTTGACGCATACTTAAGCATAATTACGTAGTCACTGACGCCGTTACAACTTAGATGGTGCCTACTGTAATGCATTACTGTTTGCCCGTTGGTCATTCGTCAAAAACTAAACCATGTCATTTCAGTTTAGTTACGTCGCTCTGTACGCGCCTTAACGCTGCTGCTCTGGTACAGCAAGCTGAGGCTGGTGAACGTTGAAGAGTTTCATGTGAGAGAAGGTTCGCTGGAGCTATCAGAGTTTCTCGACGTCTGTGTTGCCCACATTGACTCCGCCAAAGACAAACTGCTCAACGAGTCTGTATAGCTCAGTGTCAGCTTTGTTTTATTTACTTAGTTTTAGTTTTTAAAACTAAAGACACATCTCCGGGCTTATCAGCCGCAGTAGATGGTAAAATATTCTAGATATATTGTTATTTTAGTTGCTGTCATTTTTTTCTTGTCGTTTTTGTTTTTGTTAAGGAAAATCGCAGCTGCTGTAGTTTTTTAGTTGACCGTACTTATGCAAAGGTCAAGCTTATGGTACGGTACGTTGTCGTCTGTTGTCTGTGGGTCACGGACGTATTGTGACTAAGCATTTGGTCGTAGGGCGAAACTTTTGCAGTAATAATTAGCCTTTCGTTGAGGCTCTCCACATACAAAATTTGGGGATGTAGTTTAAGGGAAACTTTTTAAAATTTGGGACTGAATGAAGGGGTGGGAAAAACGGAGAACTGGCCATATCTCAGAAATAGTGAGAGATACGGTCAAGGTTGCTATGAATCGCTAGTAGGAAGTGGCATACGCCCTTTCAGATTACGTGAAAATCATTGATCTTGGATAATCTTGAAAGTCACTGACAACCAGTACGGTCGGCTATTTTAGCGACAGCTGGGCTTTTTGTTTGTTAGTCTTTCATCAGTCATGTGTCAGTGAAAACACACGCGGGTATCATGGCGTTACAGCCCAGTGAATTTCAGTGAATTTATTTTGTTGACATTATTAGCACGCAGAGGTTTACTTTTTACTACTAGGCCTATTGTATCCAGATCAAACGCCAAACAAGTTCATTCTGTTGCTTTTTGTGATGCATCCATCATAATAAGCGGCATTACAGCTTTTGCCTTACGTCTGTCTGTCCGTCCGTTCGTCTGTCCGTCCTGTGCGGGCTTTTAACTCAAAAACAAAAACGTCACAGAAAAACCAAAGCATTGGTGTGAACGTTTCCAATGGCAGAAATAATTTTTGTGCCTATTTTTAGCTTGAAGATCAATGTCAGTAGTAAGTAAGTAAGTAAGTAAAACATGTATTTATACAGCGTATAACGTTAAAATTAACCTCTAATGTAAAAAACATCTAGCATATGTCTTGTGCACGTGCATACTTAACGGCTTTCGGATCACGTGGCGGCCGGGTAATAAGGCTCCCCAGACGGCGATTTTTTACCGGTAAAATGCCCCGGGGAGACTTTTCAGGGGGAGGGGCGATTCTAGAATTGGACACCGGCTTACACGCATCAAGCGGCTTTAGCGTTCACTGCACACTATATTCGCAGTGCAGTGGCTGCGTAGGATCCTCTACAACCAGATGGACAACCGCATACATGTCAGCACAAGGCGTGCGCTAGCATCTTTGTTTGTTGAGTGTGGCTATATGTGCATGTCGTTCTGTCTTGGGAACTTAACCAGTGGCGGATTTAGGTGAGAGAGGTGGCATTTTTAACCAGGTGCATTATTTCTGCATCAAATTGTAAAAAAATTGGGGAGGGGATTCTGGCCCCTTCCTAGAATTTATTTCTTACCCTTCTGCCCCCTATTCAAAAATTCTGGATCCGCCACAGAACTCAGCGCTGTTTATTACCGGTCAGGTGGGCGGCTGAGGTGCAGGACATATTTCTGCAAGGCAACAGGCGGAAGTTGTTTCCAAGTGGTCGTGGAGCACTGCCCCATTTCTTCGACTGTGCTGCAACTTTGATGACGAAACAACTGCAGACTCTTGCACTAGATTCAGCCGCTGACCTCATCGACTTCCTTATTCAGCCGCCGGTAGGACTAACACTCTGAAGCTGTACTCACCATATACAGTGTTTGAATTGTGAAAAATTAGCTGGGGTTGTATTTTTCTACTGTCGGAGTTTGACAAAAATTGTGATGTAGTATATATTATATATAGTAGCTGACTCCCCAGTACATTATTTGACACTCTGTTGACAGACGATTGAGAAAACAGTTGAAGCGTTCAACCCCCTAACCTACCGGTAATTCAGACACTGGTCATATAGTGACTCGGTGTCAACTGTCGAGATCGTGGTCCTGGTTTTAAGAACAGTTTTGATACCGGAAATTGCGCCGTTGGTCTTGGTCTTGCAGTTAGGCCTATTCGACTTGGTTTTGTCTGGAGTTCTTAACGAAGTTTTCATCATTGCAGCTTCGTTCATAAAGTGATCATGCGCTGCTTGAAACTTATGGTTGTTAAAGCACTAAAAACGACGATGCCACAGTAATAAAGCTGCTACTGTTTACATGGCAGTTTACTGGTAATATAGGTACGGTCTAGGTGAAGCTGGCCACAATTCTGCCAGTGCTACATAGGCATACACAGCTTCAGAAATTCCAGCTGAGCATATGGCATGCTCTTTAGGATAGCATTCCTCGCACAACTTGAAAAATGAACAATTTTTCACCCATCGTTTGGGCAGCATTAATGGTTGTTAGGTCTTTTAGATAAAAATATTTTGTTTTGTTGTAAACTTTTCTTCCAATCTTGCCTGTTGTTCTTGACGACTAGTTAGCCTTTTAACAACTAAGATAACTTTGAAAATTGAAACAGTATTTTTTGATGATTTTTTCTGTATTTGTCACAATTTCGTGTACTTTACGAGTATGCATTTGTTTTGAATTTGGAAAGCTTTTTATCACAGTTTTCAATGATCTGATGTTTCAGCACTCGCCGCGTGCTCACGAGCATCCTGGGTTTATACTGAGACTGGTGTTAGATGGGTCAGCGATCCGCTATGAACCCGACTTCAGCGACTTTGAAAGCGTTTTTCTTGACGTTTACGACTCAATAATCAAGTCTGTTGTTATCATGCCAAGAGTTGAAACCAAGCTCTATTCTGATTGGGTAAATTCGTCGATCTGTTTGTATATAGCTATATTTTGCTCCGATTTAGTTAACTAAACACTTTTGATAATGCAGTGATACGTCAGTGTTTATTTTACTGTTACACAGTAATTTCCAATTTAGAACAAAATATTGTAAAGAGCTTAACCAAAGTCTTGATCAAACAAACAATTCCCGGAAGTTCATTCTGGAAGACTTGAACTGACCTGAAATTGATATTTATGCATGTACTGTAGTTTGTTCGTCGTTTAGCCTGTTGTGTTTACTTTTGTGTGTTTGTCTCGAATGTCTATGCACTGCTGCTATTTTGATGAATAAAGATCTTTATATTTTCATGTATTGACTTAGTGGCGGATTTAAGGAGGGGGGAGGGCTCCCCTACCCCTTCCCCCTATTGACCGAATGCATCTTTAAATAAGTTAAAATTTTGCACGAAAATGCGTTATTTTTGCCTAAATTTTTAAACATTCTTTGGGGAGGGGACATAGTCCCCTCCCCAGACCTCTCGCCCACCCTTCCGCCCCCCCTATTCCAAATTTCTGGATCTGCTGATGTATTGACTTACTTTTAGCTGGATAGGACATAGATTACAAATCGCACATACTCGGTACTTTATATGTGCATATATCTGAGAAACTACAAAAATCCTGAATTTTTGCACACTTTATTAGATACATATGCTGAACAATTCTTGCAATTTTCATCAAATTCTGAGATGGCGGAGCTAGAAAGTTTCAGGAAAATTTGAACTGACAAGGAATGATCCAGCTTGGAATGTGAAGAATATTTTTATTTTCTTTTAGAATAGAACACTCTCATATGATAACATTACTTAATCAGTAGTGTAATGTTTTATGTTCTGTCTAAAAATTACCGGTAAACCAATTTAGTTAATGGCAAGAAATGAAATGACAATCAAAAGCTGATAACGGAAACTAGACTATATGAACACAGATTATCTTGTAAGAGAGTTATTGAGTGTTTAGTGTTTGAATGTTTATTGTGGCGTCCTAATAGTCCGCTTTACGTGTCTTGCCCGTCTGTCCATCTGTCTGTCTGTACAGGTTTCTAACTCGAAAATGAAGAGGCATAGCGAAATCATTATATGAAAATCATTGACCTTGGGTGACCTTGAGTGTCCGTTTGCGCTGTTGGGGCTAAACGGTACAAGATATGGCCAAGCTTGCTATTGATCACTAAGAGGAAATCGCATAGGCCTTTTAAAACGAGATGAAAATCATCGACCTTGGATGACCTTGAAGGTCACTGACAACTCCTGCGGTTGGCTATCTTAGCGACAGCTGGGTTTTTTGTCTAGCTAGCTGATTAGTCTTCCATTGTGTGTATTTTCGCAGTGGCACGATAGCAAAGATATGCTGAGACCGATCGTTCTTAAGGAGATCAAGGAAAGTCATCATCAGCGAATACGTGATCTCATCGCACGTGAGAAATGCTATCCCGAAGAACACGCCCATTTTTATGACAAATACGCCAACCTTGTTAGCGGAGAGGTACGCGTGTCTTTGAGATAATATATTCAGTCAGTTTATACTGTATGTATGCTTGTGATCTGTCTAAATCTGCCGTTGTTAATTTACACATAACCACGATCTCATCAATCAATTACTGATTTATTACGCCAAAAGCCAGCAAATACAAATATGAGTCAAACATAATACAGGATACTGCAGAGAAATTAAATATATGACGTACGAGCTACTGTAAAAATGAACAACAGTGATTTCATACTACTAATGCTAATACTCATCATATTTGTATAGCGCCAACATGTGGAGCTACAGAGGCGCTGGACGACAGTCAGTCAGACGATATTAAACAGAAACGTTTTCAAATGTTTCTTAAAAACAGAGTCTGAGTTGCACAGTAAAATATTTGAGGGAAGACCATTCCAAGTAATGGGTGCAGATTATGGATGCAGCGAACATTTCAACACTAAATTGCGACGAAATGGCTGGAGATAAACCAAGACAACCTGTCTAGGAAATTCTCAGCATTAAACGTATATTTTAGCAGTCCAAGTCCCGACCCTCTAGGTTCAAGAAGCGGAAAAGGTGGGCATCAAAACAGCTACCCCCCTCCTAAAAAGTGGTTATTTTGCTGCAATTATTTCGTGTAGCGTGAAAACGGTTGCAGATAGGCATAGATGTGCTGCTTATCATAACAAGCAATAATGACAAGCTTTTTATTGGTGTTAACGTTGATGATCTTGCATGATCTTGAACCCCCAAAATATGGGTTTTAATGAATTATTTTGCGATTTCCGGCTGTGACACACATTTTAAGAGTGAGTTGTGCCAAAATGGCTTGAAATGTACCTGGACAATCTGTGTATGACATTTTTAGCATAGAATGTACATTTTTAAGAATCTAAGTTTCGGTCTCTTAGGCTAAATTCAAGGAGCTTCCGTACAGAGGCCTCAAATCTAAGTGTTTTTTCAAGATGTGTTAATATCTTATTTCTGTAGGCCTACACTGATTGCCAAATTGGCTGGACCGCTGCTATCACGCTTCACATAAGCTTTGCTCAAATTACTTGTTTTCTGTCTATAACACACGTACTATCGTTTGCGTGTATTCCGGCGGCTGTGGCATGACACGCTGTTGTGTTTGCTGCTCGCAATCAGGCTGATGAATCTACGAACAAGTTTCTTGGAGATGAGCACAGTTTTGACGACTACGTGCGTGAAGTTCGTCGCTACCGCAGACTCGCTGATGAAATCTTGTACAAGTCAATCAGGGTTCGTCCGTGGCGTTACTGTCTTATGTGTGTCTTTCTCAGTCTTTCTGTCTGTCTGTCTGTTCGTCTTTGTCTCATTGATGTCTTTTGGCGGCATTTGTTGCGAGTAAAACGTTATTGCGCACACATTGACCCTCCTGCTCCGGGTTACCCCTTTCGAATTTATGGAAAAGCTTTACGGTTCCTGAGTATGCAGCAGGTTGAGGTGTACAACTGGTGTGTAGGTGGTGCGTCTGGGCATTTTTGAACTGCACTCTGATGAGTTGATTCGAGCTCTTACCAAGCGTGCTGAAGCCGTCTGTGACAAGCTGCTAGCACGCGTCACTCAAGACCACCTCAACGCCAATCAAGCGTGCGTATTTACCTGCTGCTTTTAGCCCAAGTTCCATTGAGCCAATTTTCACCGCGGACGCAGCACGCCATGAAACGGGCATGTCAACGGGAAAGTTTCGGGCTTTCAAACATGTCGAGATGGTTGCGACAAAGTTCGTAACAATTCCGCGACAAACTTACTCCAATGTTATTAAGTCGGCGACGAGACACAAGTCAAGTCTGCGGGGAAGTTTCGGTGAAAGACACGGATGCGGACTATGAAAGTCCACGGTTTGTCGCGAACTTTGTCGCAAAGTCAGCGTAATGGAATTTGGGCTTTTTCGTGTCGAAAATTTTTTGCCAAGAACACGCACGACCACCGACATTCTGATGCAATGACCACACAAGTTTGCATTTATTAATCACTGTTCTAATTTTTATGCGAATCCGAATGTTTGAAACCTTTAAGTTTAAGCCATAATTTGGCTGAATACGAATTCAGCATTTGGTTTAATGGCAGTATGTTTTAGTTGCTTCTCTGTGAATAGCAGGTGCGTGATCGTGCACTGTTTATATTCAGACTACTTGATTTTTTTTACAAATAAGCTGACAGAGATTTAATATAAAGCCACTCTTTGGCCAAATACGAATACGGGTAAAATATTCGGCACAGTTCTGCATGAGTCAGCCACAGTTTTGAACAGCTATAACGGTTTGCTGCACAGTCAGTTTTTTAGCAAGCATCTTATTGAACTCTTCATATTAAGATTGCTGTAAAAATGATTCATGCGACAAACAGCTTGTGCTGCTTGGTGTAATGAACGACGAATGTCTAGCTATTCGTACTGGTTTAGTTCCAGCTTATTTACCGTGGTCACATTTTCTGTAGTTGATGCACACTTAGTTTGCTGTTGCTATCTTTTTGTTGATGCAGTTTTCGAAAATAAATACTTAGTGAGGTAGGCCTATTGTAGTGACACCTTTTAGATGTGGTGAAATCTTTAATTACATTTTAGTTTTAAATTTACTGCCGAGTCTGCCAGTGAAAGAATTTTGAGGATCAATCGATATCTGGTGAAGACATGAAGAAAAGAGTCTGCTGTTTAATTTGCAGATTGTGTGCTGAGTTTGACGCGATCGCGCAACGGGCGCTGACGACGCCGGCCAATACCAGCGAATTGATGGAGCTGAAAGCTTTCATAGAGAAGGTCGAGGCGGAGACGATGTACGATCTGGAGCGAAAACTGGTTCACGCAAAGTCCACGCTCATGTTTCTTATGGAATACACAGACGTGAGTCTGGCCGATATGAGATCCAACGCCGCCACGTTCACCTGGTACGACCGAATGCCGAAGATCTTCGACGAACATCGAGCCATCATTGCCGAGAAAAGAACGCAGTATGAAGAAGCTTTGAAGGTGTGTTAACAAATATATATTCTTTACATGGTTGGCTTGTTATAAAAAGACTGTCAGACATTGTAAACCTAGCTGGGATGGGTGCTTTGTTTATTTTTTGGAAGGAAGGGCTTTTCCAGTGTGTTTGATTCTTATGCAGTAATGTTTGTAGTGTAAGAAGTGGACATTCTGACTGCTGAAAATTTCGAAAAATTTTATGGTTAAATGCTGCCTTTTTAGATTAATTTTTTCTGGCCTTGATTTTCGGTTTTTTCAGCCTCAAGTTGTGGCCTTTTGGGTCTTGTATCTCTCCTCGTATTTTTGTTTTCTTGTAGTGCTTTATGATGTGCATTTTTTCAACATTTTGTGTTCTGAGCTTCTGATTGATTGATTAAACAGCTGCATCAAGAACGGTTCGTTGAGGATTTGGAGAACTTTACCAGGCAAGTGGAAGAGTTCCAGACGTGTGGAGACGTGACTGAAATACAGAAGTACTTGAAGAAAGCACAGGCTCTGAACGCCAAGTTGCAGGCAGCAGCCGACAAGGTCGAACTTTGACTTTGAGTTAGACTATCCGCCTCCCTGAGTTGTCTAACTATAGGTCTATTTATGCCTTTTTGTTAAGTTCACGATTGGGTAATTTAAGCGAATGGCACACAACAACGTTTGTTGTACTTTCGTTGACGTAGAATAAGTACTTTTTACCGATTATATGAAATGCGTTTGGTCAAAAAACTACACAGTTTTGCATCGTCTGATTCCTTTAGTAGCAGTCTCAAGTGTTAGTAGAGAGAGATATTTTCTTTCAGTGATGTTTGCAAACTTACAGTGGCTAGTCTGGTTAGTCTGGCCACGTTTTCGCTTCGCTTCTAGTGTAGTGAATTTGCTGAACAAACGTGACTGCATTGGGGTGATTGTTGAGCCGGTATTTTGAGCTAGAAAGCCGGCTTCCTGCTAGTTCAGTGATCACGCAGATGCAATGGTTTAACACTGCAGATAGCGGCGTTTAACGTGGAAGAAGAATGCTACGACTTGCAGACGACCGCATATCCACAGCGCCAGCAAACCGCCAATCTGCTCAAACCGTATCTTCAACTGTACGAAATCACCGTCGACTTCAACAGCAAATACAGGTATTATACTGCCTCTTTCCCGATCTGTTCATTATGCAGGCAATACGTATTGCATTAGTTTAGTGCAACCGTTAAAATAGGCCGCTTTGTTTGATATGCTTGCGTTGCATGTGATAATTTATTGGCTGATCTACGGCGCCCTGATGTCACAAATTTTCGTTGTATAACCTGATAAAGAACAAGAAGTCCAGCTGTCGTTAGGGTGGGCCGACCGTACTGGTTATATCTGAAGGCCAGTGTCTAACTTCTGGTCGCAGAAAGAAAGCGATTTCATAGAGTGACTGCAATCCCATACACGCTATGGTGACGTTTTTATGTTGAACGCTACAGTCAACGCCAGGATACGATACGGTAATTCGGCGCACATGCGTGTTGGCTGCAGGCAACAACTTTGCATTTAAAATCGTGGCCGAACTGCTGCAGATAGAAATATGGTTACTATAGACAGCCTATAGGAACTTCATCGCCCTATCCAACAGTACCATTGTCGACCCCCTACGACGTACCGTTTAGCCACAATACATGCCTTACAGACAGACGACAGAAGACATGCTACCAGAAGATTCTGAGGATAGGATGGACACAAAAGGTCACTAATGAAGAATTGTACAGAAAGATTCAATTGGCAGAAACCCTACTGCAGAAAGTGATACAGAGAAAGTTGCGCCTCTTCGGCCATATCTG
>Ga0209367_1010482_pt1 | contig 12415 bp, 10 predicted proteins | sample WorMetLIZISLAND2_FD_187412 | JGI IMG/M metagenome (GOLD analysis project Ga0209367, IMG submission 187412) | Marine gutless worms symbiont microbial communities from Max Planck institute for Marine Microbiology, Germany - Olavius geniculatus... ... | reverse complement strand
AGAGTCAGCTTGTAAGGACGCCGCATGTATAGCACCATGTAGTTAATCAAAAGATTTTTGCTGTTTTAGTGGACTGATATATCGTCACGTCGTCCTTACACTGAGTTTTAAACTGGTAAGTTTTTTTACATTTATTAGTGATTAATAGTAACCTAGGCCTTATCTCGCACCGTTACTGAGATACAGCGAGTTATTGGCCAAAAATCACAAATTTTGACCACCCCCTCTCATTTAAGGCCGTCGTTCGGGGTGACCCCCTTCGAATTTATGGAAAAGCTTTACAGTTCCTGAAACTAGAGTCTTCCGGGCAGCCGACGGTGAAAATTTGGTGATTCTAGCTTGCACCGTTTTTGACTGATCCACCCGTGTGACGGACAGACGGAATTGCGATGGCTAAGACGCGCTGAAAGGCGCGTAAAAATTAATGGAAAGTGATCAATCAAGTTTGGGAGATTAATCGGTTAAACATTTTTTAATCTGTTGCAGCACTAGCCATGGCCTAAGTAGGATCACATAGCTTTTCATTAGCAGTTGCATTGTTATGCAGCATTATCGCCGCTAAGTGAACGTGGTGAATGAAGGAGATAATACATTCATCAGATTTTGTCGTTCTGTGAAAACTTCGGGGATTTTTAAATAACAAAAAGTCGCATAAATCGGCCGTTATCGGCGGCCGCAGAAAATTATCTATCAGTGGACTGACAGCCTCTTTATACTTTGACATCCTGTTCTACCGTCGACTGACTTTCACATCCCATAGCCAGTTCTCTATTGTAGCCTACTACTTCACCAGTGCATGCAGGCCTATGGCCTATATTATGAACCCTTTTGGCGCTCTTTGTTCTCTATAATTTTTAGTTACTTATGAAGGAGGCATAAAGCAAGCTAGGATGACCCGTAACCACGACGGTCTACGGACAATTGCTCGGACGACAACTGCACGCGCGACAATTGCCCATACATAACAGAGCGCGATGACCACTGCTCGCAGACAATTGCGCGATCGGGCGACAATTGCACGAGTGTCAGTGTTGTAGTCACCATGCATAAGCACTCGCTCTGGTCCGGTTGCTTGACCTGCGATCAGCAGCTGGTCATGCGTATGAATGCGTACATGTAAATACAGTCAGTAATACTATTGTAGTAGGCCTATTAGCTATGGCAGTAGATTTTGGTTGTAGGCCTACTGAACGAGGCCAAAGGACAGTAGGCCTAATGTATCTATTGCGACGCGGAACAAGCACGATGCCGCTGTTGATGGGATAGCTCAAATAACCAATTTAACGGCACAGTGGCCTACAATCGCTATTTCAATGCCATCATCCGACTCATTAACTGAACTGTGCGACTCTCATTATTTTGCATGAAATCGACTATATTTTTCCAAATCTTAATGTGAGTGGCTTTGGCTTTAAACAGTTGATAGCTTGTACTTTAGATAATGTTGATATACATGTAAGATGTACATTTCATAAGCTTTTTATAAACTTAATAAATCACATTCAGATTACTATTGACCGCGATACTGACGTGCAAGCAATTATTGGCCGAGCAATTAAGAACGGACCACGACAGGCTATACCTCAACCATACATACGGACGAACGAACAGACAGCAAACGACTGCAATTATCATGCATGCTATACGCACATGTATCACTCAGTAATAACTTAAACAAACAATGAAACAAGTACACTGTACGATTAATTACATTATCTATATTCTCGTACTGCCTTACAACAAACAAAATAATTTTAAAATAAAATGTCATCTGCAGAAATGCATGCAACTGCACAAAAAATATTACGCCATTAGATCACCGTGTAGTTTGTTGAAACGAATAATTTCAAAACAAAAACAAAGAAAAGCAATAATGACGGACTCTGGTGTGCTAGATGACTCTGTATACCTGAACAACTCCATGAAAAAACTGACAAAACTGAACATGAAAGACGAGCAAAGATAAAATACACATGTAACAGAACAGAAGCAAAAACACTGCATTACAGCTATGTGTGTTGTCAGTATAAACTGTAATCAAAAAAACTGTCATTAGCTCGCATCATTTTCTACATATTCTAAAGCAGCAGTGTAGATCTGTAGTTGCTCATTCAGTATTTGTATTCCTGTTTGTATTCGATCTCTGACGACAGCCGAACATTCGTATCCATGCTTAAAATAGTGAAAATAACCAACTTTTTGGCTTAGCTCTCTGCATGGATTGGAGTGTAATGGGGTGTCTACACGATCCAGCAAACGTCCAGCAAACTGCCAGCAAATGTAATGCTGGACGTTTGCTGGATCGTGTAAACACCCTATAATACACAGTCTGCTAAGAGTGACATGCATGTATGACGGTCAGTAACCATAATGCACCACAGCTCAGTTCTGGGGCCACAAAAACCGCCATAGAGAGTTCCAGCACCACAAACCAAAAAAATTCCAGCCGCAATGCACATCAGGGCCTAAATTTATATTTTCAACGAATTTCAACAGCATTTATGGCCTATTTTCGAGCAAGCAGCATACTTCAAATGCATGACTTTATTCCTATTTAGTTGTATTTCACAGTTTGTGTCATTTTACCTGTTATGTAGCTTTGCTGTTTGTCAACGCAGATGGATAAGATATTTGATTAAGTTTTGCGGCCGGAATGAGTTATAGAGGCCCCCAAAACTACACAGAGTTCCTGGGCTGCCAAATTTAACCGTCAATCACTAGCGACGGTCATTTCTGTTGAGCTACGGTCTGTCGGTCCTTGAGACAGCCGCAGCCAGTCATGATGTGGTCGACAAGTTGATCCCGCAGTGGCTGTTGACCAGCATAGAAGTCGACATGACAGAACGGACACTGGATGTTAGCCGCTGCTGCAGCACTGGAGGCCGTCGGGGGTCGAAGTACTGACAGCGACCGACTGCCACCAGCGCCATCTGGCGAACTGAACACACATAGAGAGTGATTATTTAACTCGCCGGCTAAAAAAGTCAATAACCTTGCTGACTTTGTGCGCCTTACAAATGACTACATTACATTATATTATATTATATAATAAGGTATGAAAAATTCATCAAATTACGACAGTTTTAGCTGCTGCTGACATTTCAGCTGGCTGCATTCTTTGGAACCATTTCTCTCTGCATGCCGCTAGATGTCGCCACAGCAAACAAATTGTTGTAGATGTGAAAAAGTTGGTAGGAACTTTGTCTTGGTTCATCAACTTGTCTTGCTCTTTTCTGATATCTGTCACTTCTTCAATCCACTGGCAGATTTGGCTGCTTTCCCTATTAACCATCTCATATCAGAGTGGACTACATTCGACAAATAAGCTGGCATGGACTATAATGAGAATGGTAAGTACAAGAAATTTGAGCTAATGCTCGTGAGACACGCGAAAGCCTATAGCAGTTCCGGTTCAGTATATTAGCTGCAAATTGGGGTGTTCACGCTAAGTTAATTAACAAATACCAAATTCTCTATATGGATCGCTTAACGATAGTTCCATGCAGCCGACGGTGAAAATTTGGTAATCCTAGCTTGCAGCGCTTTTGACTGATCAACACATGTGACGGACGGACGGACGGATGGACAGGCAGACGGACGGACAGAATTGCGATGGTAAGATGCGATGAAAGCAGTAGGTGCTTTCGCACGTAAAAATATAACAACTCAATCAATGCAATCAATCAGCGTTAGTGCTGGGCGTTGTACACCGATTCCCGAGGCGGCAGCACCATCGAACAAAATGTCACAAATTACGCTGTAAGATATGCAAACCGTTTCACCAAATACTGTGTATCAGAAATGTACTAAATAATAAATTATTGCGCTCACAATACAACGAAATCATACAATGAAAATCTGTCGCTGTTTTGAGTTAGATTTGCGGGAATTTGGGATAAAATACAACACCTTTATTACAGTCATGCCAAAGTGCACATAATGATAGTACCATGGCGCCTCCTTGTGAATGATACAGACTTTGTTGCAGCCCAAAATCGCCAAAAAATCCATAAAACCCCCTATTTTGGCGTTCAAGGTCATCCAAAGTTATTGAATTCAGCGCCAATCGAGAGCCAGTATATGTTTTCCTATTAGTGATTAATAGTAACCTAGGCCTTATCTCGCACCGCTACTGAGATACAGCGAGTTACTGGCCAAAAATCGCAAATTTTGCCCAACCCCTCTCATTTAGGGCCCTCGTTTGGGGTGACCCCCTTCGAGTTTGTGGAAAAGCTTTATGGTTCTTGAAACTAGAGTCTTCAGGCAGCCGACGGTGAAGATTTGGTGATTCTAGCTTGCATCATTTTTGACTGATCCAGCCGTGTGACAGACAGACAGACGGACAGATGGACAGACGGACAGAATTGCGATGGCTAAGATGCGCTGAAAGCAGTAGCTGCTTTCGCGCGTAAAAATCATGGTCATGTGTATAACATGCATTGCCAATGTTCTGTGCTCGGATGCAACCAAAGTGCCAAAAGGGGATGATGAGCTCCCCTGCAATGGACCGAGCTGTCTATGCGAAATCTTCTTCTTCTTCTACATCTTCATCAGAAGCAAAGAAAGCTTATGCAGAAATGAGTAATTTTGAATGGCACAGAATAGAACATTTCATGTAAAAAATCAGGGGATAAAGAAACTAAGACCGCAGTAAGCACAGACATATTTGCCAGTAATTAAAGTATCGACATAATGTGTTACAGTAAAAAACTGAATTTCATAGCTGAGAAAAATCAGCTGCCTAAAACAATGAAAATAATCACTGTTCACAGAGCAGAAGAGAAAAAGCAAACCAATCAAATGCGGAGAGGACAGGACGAGACGCGCCCGGATCCAACAGATCAAAATGCTCACTGACATCGGGAGCAAACTGATCCAAGCCCTGCTTCAGATGACAAATCATGTTCAGCCCAACTTCTGCACACATTTAATTCCACCTTACATTAACATTCAGCGATATATTCATGAAATTCACAAAAATTTCTGTAACACTTCTCCACACTCTTTACAATAAGCCAGAAAACGTACCGTTAAAAATATTATGCTAATAGTCAGTGTCATTGTCTGAAAACAAAAAGTTAATGATAAGCAGTTTCTCTAACGAGACATTTCCCTAACAATTCCCGCACTTGGGATCAAGTCCTTGGTTTTTTTCTGACAACTGTCATATCCCTGGATGTTTTCAGGTTTTCTAAAGAAGAGGGCTCTAAAAGACAATGCTTGTTAGATGATAAAAAGTGCTCAATATAAATTCCTCATAGCTCGAAAAAGACTTCACATTTTTTTTTGTAATTTAGTTTCTTCCTCCACGATATGTCACTAATAATGTCAAACATAAAAATCTAGCAGTGCCATTCTAATAATTTGGAAATAAGAAAACCTCCAAACCGTCCAGCTGGGCTTTTTTAAAACCCAAGTTTAACCCCCCAAAACCAAAACTCGATAAAACTCAGGTTCTTAAAACCTGCACACAGTTAAACATTCAGTAGCAGCTAACTGGCAGAGATCGAATAATTATGGTAGCTGACTAGATCATTGGTTACATGTAATTCCAATAATGCATAAATAACTGGCTGCTATTTGATGGCTTGGTCAACTACTGATTGACTAAAAACAAAATACCCATAAGTAGTAAACTCGTACCGCAGAGATGTTCTGGTAGTCGGAGAAGCATTCGGCTTCGCTGATCGCTGGCAGCAACATTTGTCGGCGATGATACCGCAGCTTGGTCTGACGTAATGGTGGCTGTACTTGATGCAGCGCCCACAGAAGATGCTGCTGCTGCTGCTGCTGATGACGATGATAATGGATCAGTTCCAGTTGTTGCCAAGTCGCAGTGACAAACAGGTTCAGATGTGGCAGATTCTGCCGCACCGATCAACTGAGACACAAAAACAGCACTCAAGTTAGAATGGAAATCAGGTTGTTAACTTCCACGAAAAACAAACGGCTGCAATTGTCCGAGAAAATGCAAATTTTTTGCTTACTAACTTGACAAATTATTCAGCTGGCAGCTATCCCAAATGCACTGGAGCACAACTAGAAATTGATTGTTTCATTACATCTAACGGACGACTGACATTCGTCACATTCTTTAATGACTGTTCTGCAAATGCTTATCATTGCCTCTGGTCTACAGTGCTTTATGTAACAAGAATTTAATTATTAAAATTTTATTAATCAAAAAAATTCCTTAACGATCAATCATGCAATAAATAGTTAATTTTCACAGGCCTAAACAAAAAAGTAAAACTAACCTGATTTTCTGCTTCAGACACAAAAGAACGTTCATCTATATCAGACGCTCCGACAGCAGAAGATGTGTCATCGACACAATGGACAGTGCTAGCAAAAGCAGCTAAACAAAACAAAAACAACACCATTAACAGCTACAACAAATTTCAACACAGTCTAACATTGAAACCAGATCTCTAAATGTCTCCGCCTGTCTCTCTCGTAACAATGATTTGCACAGCACAGACGTGATAAAGAAAAACTTATCATTACCGTAATCAATGTTCAATGTTTAACGATTAATACAATTTTAATCACTAAATTCATTATAAAGTTGAATCACTAAGAGAATATTTTAAAGCAGATACGATTAAGAAGCATTTCGTAAAAACTATATCTATTTCTTCAAAGAACATGATCATTTTAGTCTATTTGCATAAAACACTTACTTACTGATTGTGTTTTGGTGCATTTGTGACAGCTGGCAACTAAATAAGTGATGGAGTTGTGAAACAAAGACATTTTTCCACATGTACATTTTGGCAGTTAACTTTCCACTGTTGGTTTTTAATCCAAATTAACAGCGAATTAATTAATCACCATCTTTTGCAAATCTGGTTATCAGAAATGAATAATCATTACCCACCTCAGTGAATAAACTGTTAACAGTAAGTACTGACTGTGCACGTTTGAAGCTGAAGCACGGTTGTTGAGGTCTTGCTGTGTCTGCTGCAACTTGACTTGTGTGGCGTGGAACTTATTCTGAAGTTCCTTTAACCGTACTGAGAACTGTTGTTCAGACTCAGCAACCAACTGCACACACACGAAACACACGACACACAACAGCTGTTGTTGCGCTAGCACAGCAGATCCTCTCTTCTCATCGTTTGTTGACAGGGTTCGGGAAATCAGCCAAAGCATCCGGGTTGTACCAAAGGTCTTCAACAGGCATCTTCTTCATCATCTTACAAAAAGCATTAGATATGACAAATTACGATCCATAGTTCCACACCCATGGCATGCTTTTATTTCCTCATATGGAGATAATTTATGCATAGCGTACTAGTAAACCAAAAGCCTCCTGGTCAAGCTATTGGCGCTGGCAGAATGGCATCAGGTCTAGCAAGTCATCCAACATACAACAGTCTACTAAACCCTAATAGCCAAGCCTGCTGAGTGATGAAATATGTGATCAGTGCAAAATTTATTTCACCAACCATTCACTATTGCCACTTATTATTACTACTGACCTGAAATCTGATACTCCCATGGAGACTGGAGGGCAGAAGGCTGAGTCGACTTAGATGGATTGTTATATACCGAGATGGTTTACCTGCCTGACTGGGGTCAGTGTAGAACAACTGTGCTGATCGAACACGATGAACTGCTGCTACACCAATCCGGCAACCAACTCATACTCACATCACTGAGTGATTCTTTCTCGCTGGTGAGTCGGGCAACTTCAGCTCGAAGTTGATCCACTTGCCTCATGAGAGCGAACTTCTCGGCCTCCAGTGTGTCCTTCCGTAACTGTTGCACCATTTTCAAAAAACATCAAGCTCCACAACGTCGGAAGACAGATCATTACCATACAAGAAAGATCGCTAACAATACAACTGCTCTCATAGGAAACAAAAAAAATGAATTTCTGTAAAAATATTAATGTCAGCAATTAAATTTACCAGGGTGTTGCGAAAGTGATAAACATGCGGTCATGAAACAGTATATCTTTTCATTGTTACCTTTCCCTGTGGTTCATTTGAAATGGTCCAAGCAACAAAATAACTTAACATGCTGGAATTAAAGAACCATTTCATTTTACACACAAAACCCAGATCTGATTTATCTGCCTTTGCAAAGACTCCATGACTAATACATATACCAACATTTGCGAAGATAAACCAACTTAAATGAATCACCAACAAATAAAGTAATAATAATAATAGAATATAGCAACTTATAACACACACAATGTCAGTAAGCTGAATGTGAGGCACCAATAAGTTCACCTAAAACAGGCTGATGCATAAAAGTCTAAGTTACCAACAGAAGTTGTAATTATTAACATTCTGAAATGTATTTTAAAATGTGTGAGTCAACCTTAGCATCAGACTTCAACTTCTTCAGTTCATCTTGCAGGAAATCCGTCCGAGATCTGATAATGACAATTTCACCATCATCGTCTTCAATTTCCACAAAATCATTGTCGACATCATTAACTTCAGCTACGCTATACAAGCCAGTTGGATCAATGCTAGACTCCACTATGACCGGACTGTCAGCAACTTGTGGAAAAGCACTGATGATGTGGAACGATTCACTCATTCCTTGCACGCGGTCTGTGCCATCAATGTAACAGAACTGAAACAGCGTTGCCTCAAGCTTGTTAGCATGAGCTCGCAAACTCTCACCTATAAAACAGTTCCCCAATTCACACGTACATCAATCATCATCTGAAGCACTTCAATATTTTAGTATCATACTGTAAATCTAATGCTTTCATTGTAAAATTATGTGCTGCAAAAAATTTCCAGTTTTCTCACATGATTTCGCACCACTTACAATTTTTACACAGGCACGGAATTCCAGTTTTCGAATTCTAACTGTAGAATTTGCATCTTCAGATCTGGTCAGACTAGGATAGATTTTAATGTGCCAAAAAATTACTGGTACATTTACTTAGATTTTTTACAATTAAAGACAAACAATGCACAACATTAACTGAACAGCATCAAAAAAGTCTACATGAATACTTTGTGATCATGTAATGTGACTAATGCCACTACATTAGTTCAGTCTGCTGTGACTGGGAATGTGCCAAATCATCAAATCACTCAAGCTAGCATGACACATTAATTTATTTCTAATGTAAGTCTCATTTTTCAATGCATATTTGATTGCCAATCAAATTGATCTCTGATCAATTTTTGCGACTTGATCAGAAATCATCTCAATAAACGTTTTTCCATCGCCAATTAACGACTGATCTCCATCAAGTTGATTGCCAATTAATGGCCGATCAAGTCAAACAATTGGCGATTAAACATGGATGACCTATTGTGATTCGCATTAGAAACATCTTTTCACATTACCAATCAGAGGGGCAGTTCCCGCATTAAAATGAGGTTCCAATCATGGTAATCGACCACTATGATTCAATATTAATCAACGGTTTACACCAGTGTGTACAGTGTTTTTGAATGAAACATTTGAGTCTATAGACTCTTTCATATAGATAGCCGATACGATACGATTCATTGCTATGGTAATGTTTACTGACTATGTCATTCTGTCGTAACAAATGGTGGATAATTTTGTTTTGGGCTTGTAACCAAAAACATTCTATTCCCATAGGGATCACGAGGAGTGCAATTTATTAGATGTTTTGAACTGGCTGGTTTAGCTTTATCATGCAAATAAAACTCCAGTCATGGCCATCAATCATTACTAAATGATTTACACTGTGTTGTATTTCACGAAAAAGTAAAATGGAATATAGATGCTCACATATTGACAAACAAATCTAACGTTATTGATAGCAGACAATTAGTTGCTATGTTGATGTTTATTGGCTATGGCATCCACTCACGATGAATGCTTCGTAATTTTACACAAGACCGCATATCGAGGTCACTGTCAGCGAATCAGATTGGCATAAAGTAGGCTCAGTTGATGGTAAATCAACAAATCATCGATTACGTAATTGGAGATAAAAACAGATGGAAAAAACGAAACACAGATGATCAACGATCAATTCTGAACATCAAGTTGATCGAAAGTCAGTAAATCAGAGATCAAATTTGATTTGATCGTGCCTGGAAAATGGGCCCTTAAAGATTAACGCACTCTCAATCACTGCCAATAGACTAACACAATGCAGTCAAAAACCCGACAATATTCCTTGTACTAAACACAACAAGAAGTATTAATTATATGTTGTTGTTAGTGCACATTAAATTTTAAAAAAATAATGTTTGTGTGATTCCAACCAGACCTCAGGTCATAAATCTAGATGCAGCTGCATCCTGAATATCAAATCCATTACGTGCATAAAATATAATCTCATGTGCAAATATTTGCATGGCCAAACTCTGTATTTCCACGAAGAACAAAACTCGATAAAAAGTAGAGCTGTCAAATTAATGCATTAATTAACGCGTTAATGCGTTAATAAAATTATGGCGTTAAAAAAATTAACATGCGTTAAAAAAATTAACGCAGAGGCATAAATTTATTTCATTTGCTAAAATTCAGTAAAGCAAAAGTTCCAATATTCCATTAAACTGCGATTATTTGACAATCAGATGAATTCAAGTAACTAAACTGTAGTTGCCATTCCATCACTACTGTAAATAAATATTATTTAGATGACAGGCTAATAGATGTCTCTGCTAGTGATGACGTCAGATATTGTTGAAAAATGTGTTTCTATTTGCTTTCTAACTTTCTATATTCTACAAGTGGGGCTATCCAAATGTCGTGGGACTTGGGGCATCTTCCCCCTACTCTCCTTCTCGACAGGCCTGGGTGCGTTAGTAATGCATTAATTAATGCTTAAAAAAATTAATGCTTCGACAGCTTTAATAAAAAGCTTGCTCAATTTGTTGACCAATTTCGCCAGTGTCATAACCATCTGATACTCACCAGAAAAATGGATGTAGTTGTCCAGTGGTTGATCGGGCTGATAGTCTTTTGGCATCGGTGACCAATCACATACTACATATTCCTTTGTTGACTTCCAGTCGGTAGGAAATATTCCAACGATGTGACGGACACCGGGAAGTATTGACGGGTCCACACGGAAGTAGCACGTTACGCCCTCCTGCCACGTCACTGTGTATGAGTTAGCAACGTTGAAAAACACAACGTTAGCTGGACGCTGACCATCCATTCTGACTAGAGACAAACACACAACAGCAACATGCTGATAAAATGCAGTCAAATATTAATGAGTACCCAGCAAACAGATCCAAACAAAAAAATAAAAAAATAAAATCATTTTGAACAAGCTGACAAGATCAAAGAATATGACATACAAAAGACAAAAACAAATAACACAATTCCACACTCATAAAGAAATGAAAATAACTCTTTATCAATCAACTAAATCGTGGCTTCAGAATATCCTGTGTAATTAAAGGCCAAAACATATATTTAGAACTACAACATCAAATCATCAAGACCTTTTTTCGTACTACTGGTTCTGCAGGTAATCAACTACATAATCAACTACATAAACTAACGATTCAAAACAAACAGCTATGACGGGTTGCTAACAACGGCACGGCCAGTTAAATGGTCCTCTAACTAATTACTAACTCACCAGTCACCACACGAAGCAATCTCAACAGACGATATATGCAAAAGTTCTCAAAATATCATCACTGTTAGTCACTTACAGCGATTTCATCACATAAACGGAAAAAGTTTAGAAACCAGTGGAATTTTGGAAAATACGCACAATAGCTTTGTTTACATTCGAGATTTCCGTAAACACTATCACGTGATATAGACCTTGAACCGTGATTCACCCAAAGGCTGCAACGATTGATCGATTGTATCATGATCGATTACCGATTCTACTTGTGACAGTATGGTCGTACGGTATCAGAAAACTAGAAGAAGAAGAAGAAGTTAATCTTGAGTAAAATCAACTTTTGCTAAAACTTTAGTCACTAAATTCTTTTTTCACCGAATTCACCGAAGCCACCAGAACTACTGGTGGCCTAAGTAAGCACAGGCAAAAGCCATATAACGATTACTATCCTAATAACTAAGATTAACTGTGTGTTTCCGGTTGCAATTCCCGTTTCAAACCATTTTTAAATTGATTTATTGTATTACTGGTTACACACGCATTAGACAGTGCATTCCAGTGATCAATTACTCTGTTGCTGAATACATATACTTTCTCAAATCCAATCTACTGCGTTTTTATATAGTTTCTTAGAATGACCTCTTCTTAGACCTTCATCATATGTAAAAAATAAATTCGATTTCAAATTATAACAATCATTAATAATTTTAAATGTTTCTATTAAATCACTCCTATGCCTTCCTTTTTCTAATGTCATTAAATTTAATTTTTTAATACGTTCTTCGTAATGTAAATTTCTTACGTCGTCAATCAATTTAGTTGCACGACGTTGAACTCCCTCGACTAACTCAATATCCTTTTGAT
>Ga0209367_1010481_pt1 | contig 12417 bp, 6 predicted proteins | sample WorMetLIZISLAND2_FD_187412 | JGI IMG/M metagenome (GOLD analysis project Ga0209367, IMG submission 187412) | Marine gutless worms symbiont microbial communities from Max Planck institute for Marine Microbiology, Germany - Olavius geniculatus... ... | reverse complement strand
TAAACCACAAAGGCCAGAAACAAACATATCATTCAATATGCCAGATATTCAAAGAAACGGATGTAACAAAGTATAGCATTGTACAGATCATTCACTGCATTTTCGGTCGGAAGAGTATTTGGTTTACCAACATGCTCGCTGTCTATGATTGCTAGTTTTATTTTGCATTTATATTTTACAAGGTAGTGTAGTGACACAGGTAATGTTTAGTGGGATATTCAATAATCACTTATTGCTAATTGTCCTTAGAATGCACCAGTGAAAGAATTTTGAAAAACGGTTAATATTTGGCGGAGATATTGACAATCACAAAGTGAGGCGTTTTATGGGACACATTGTAGGTACACATTTACAGTGTGCTGGAATGCATAATAATCACATTATTGCAAATTGTCTACAGAGCGCGCCAGTGAAAGAATTTTGAAAATTGGTCAATAATTGGCAAAGATATGGACAAAAGTATAGTGCCACATTTTTTGGCCCATTCTGTAGTAACAGAACCAAAAAAACGAATTGTTGTCACCTAAATATACACCGTGTCTCAAAAAACAGTAAAAATTGTTTTTGGCATAACTTTGTCAAATTTTCACCAACTTTGTTAATTTTTGGCGTGATATTATTATGTACTTTTCACTCATTTACCACTTAACCTAATTTAGGTCAGTGCACTACCGTGTGAAAAACAGAGATGCTCCAAATTGTTACATTATGCGGCGATTATTTGTATCAGATGGGTCACCTTTGCATCATCAATTCGACAGGGTGCAATGCGGTTTAATAATTTTGAGGTATTAAATATTTTATGCTGAAAACAGCAGACAAAATGGCTGCTGATGAGCTTAAAACACATATAATCAACGAGTGAATGCATTTGATCAGTCAATCGTTGATTCTGCTATCAGCCATTGGCGTTGCATGCGAGCCATTGCATCTTTGTATGCGGAACCCACTTCGTATCCTTATAGGTCTATTAGCTGGTCATGTAGACCTTAACCGGCATTTGACTTTGATGAAAGTCAGGTCGGACCCAGTCTGCCCCCTTTGTCAACAGGACGAAGAGACAACCTTTCATCTACTTGTGAGATGTGATGCAATCTCACTCGGTTGGTGGCGTGGCGTAGTTGGTGACGCGTTTCGGCTGAAACGAAGTTACTCTACGCCGGGCTCGGTTAGTACTGCGATGGGTGACTGCCTGCGGGCAGGTAAACCATCTCGGTGCGAAGCCTGCCAGCTAGGTCGACTCAGCCTTCTACCCTCCGCGGGACGGTAAAATGAGTAGTAACTCATTTACATGGGTTACAGAAGGTGGGGACCTTGGTACAGCTGACTGGGGTTGCCTAGCCAGCCGCTGCGCCAGCCTGTGTTCGCAGGCTGCACATGGTGGACGTGCGGCAGTCGGCTCTGGTTAGTGACGAAAGCGCATTAGAGGCGTGTTTGCGATGATGCGCTGTACAAATTGACGACCTTTTTTACCTTTACTAGACTTAACCATCTAGGCCTCTACCGTACTGAGTATAACGACTTATATAATATACGTTGTTCTTTTCTTCTGAAGCTTGCTAAAGCTTCAGAGAGATTTTGTTAGCCTCTGGCTTTACGGGGATGCGCAATGGGCCCACCTCGGCTTGAGTGCTGGATGCTGCCTTAACGGATGGCATCCACCCCGAAGGTAAGGTCAGGTAAGGTAAAGGTGCCAGTGAAAGAATTTTGAAAATCAGTCAATAATTGGCAAAAGTAAAGTGCCACGTTTTTTATTGGCCCACCCTGTACAAGAAATTGCATTGAAGCATGGCTTATGTGTACCTATGACCTGAGTTGGCACGGCAGGATGCTATATTGCAGGTCATTATTTACTGAGTATGTTTTTGACTAATGTCTGGGTGTGCAGGGTTCATATACGTTGTTCTTTTCTTCTGAAGCTTGCTAAAGCTTCAGAGAGATTTTGTTAGCCTCTGGCTTTACGGGGATGCGCAATGGGCCCACCTCGGCTTGAGTGCTGGATGCTGCCTTAACGGATGGCATCCACCCCGAAGGTAAGGTCAGGTAAGGTAAAGGTGCCAGTGAAAGAATTTTGAAAATCAGTCAATAATTGGCAAAAGTAAAGTGCCACGTTTTTTATTGGCCCACCCTGTACAAGAGATTGCATTGAAGCATGGCTTATGTGTACCTATGACCTGCGATGGCATGGCAGGATGCTATATTGCAGGTCATTATTTACTGAGTATGTTTTTGACTAATGTCTGGGTGTGCAGGGTTCAGTAACATGCATGGCAATATCTACAGTGTATAAAGGAATGCATTGCAGTATGGCTCATGCTTGCCTCAGACTCGCGATGGACTGACAGGGCAGTGTTGCAAGGCATTATTACAGGCATTATATGTCTGTTTGTGCAGGGTTCAGTAACGTGCAGGGCAACATATACAAGGGCATGCGTTGGAGCACTGCTCATGCTTACCTCAGACCCGCAATGGAACGACCGAATCTGGACGTTGCCATCAAAGCCAATGTTAAGAGGGTACGTAGATTTATATCACTGCTTATTGTCAACCATTTCTGTAAGCTTATACCTTTTTATGGGCAAGTTCCCATGTAAGCCATTTCTAGCTTTGACTTTTGAGTTGCATTTGCCAGAGATGTACAGGGTGCGGCCAAAAAAGTAGCCCCCTGAAGTTTTTCGCTGTTTTCTCAGCAATTGCTTGGAATTTTAATTTGAAATTTTACACATTTATTTGCTGAAACCTGTTACATCGAACTGCCAAATAAAATTTGATTCTGTTAAAAAATGACGAAGTTATAGGTTTTTTAACATGACCGCCGACCGATTTTTCAGCATTCAAAAATGTTCTGGCTTCAACGCCAATTTAATAACATCGTTGAAACAACACGGTTAACTAATGATCAAATGCCAGAATTCCATTGTCACTGTGAATGTTCGAAGTGTCCACCGCCAGCTCCAACACAAGCCTTCAGTCGCTTTGAGAAGTCTTTCACCGATTTGTCGATCGGTCCCTGTGGCAGGTTGCCCCAGATAACCTGAAGCGCTTGCTTGAGTTCAGAGATTGTCTTCGGCTTTGTTTTAAGCTTGCGGTAAGCTTCCAACATTGCACCCCACACAAGATAGTTTATTGGGTTCATATCCGGCGAATTTGGAGGCCACTGGTCTTTGGTGATGAAATCTGGACAATTGGTCCGCAGCCAGTTCTGTGCGCTGCGCGGTGTTGTGCGCTACGTGTGTGCTGACGCACTGTTCTGCTGGAAGATGAATCCAGTGAGCAGCCGGCGATTGCTTTAAAGGAATGATAATTTATAAACAATATAAATTGCTGTTTGTCAAAACGTCACTGTGACGTCATCGGCAGTAATGTGTAACTAGTTTTTAAAAATTAAATAGCATTTTTAGCATGAACATTTTTGAATGCCGAAAAATCAGTAGGCGGTCATGTTAAAAAGTCTATAACTTCGTCGTTTTTTAACAGAAACAAATTTTATTTGGCAGTTAAATGTAACGGGTTTCAGCAAATAAACGTGTACAATTCCAAATTAAAATTCCAAGCGGTCATTGAGAAAACAGCGAAAAACTTTAGGGGGCTACTTTTTTTGGCCACACCCTGTAGTATTAGTACAGTGTGTGTGCCTATGCAGTACTACAGATCTTTATGTGTAACTTTAACAAACTTGTGTGTAATTGCACAAGTTTCAGCGTGTATCAAGCTTTTTTAATGTCTCGAGTCTGGCACATGGAGTCCAGTACATTCACCATAGAGTCTAGTACATGATCCATAGTCGCGAATAGTCAGGAAGTATTTATAGCCATGAACTCTGGCTGCCAGCGTGCGCCCGTGGCAATGCCCAACGCCGACTGCTGTGCTGGCGTACAGGTCAACCAGTGTTTAGAGGTGTACGCCAATCAGCTGATCGGCTGTCAACTCATCTGACTACTGCTGAACGTCGCTGTCCGTTGTCGAAGCTCAAGTTCGGCTTACTGATAGCTTCGTCTATCGGTAATTAGCTCACGGCGATCTGCTGGTGGGTACGACATGTTTCTGCTCACTGAGACACGTGTGGCATTTGGCCAGCACTGACACATCGTCGTCTGATGCGCTGTGCGCCAGCCGGATACAGTATCATCGATAAGCCTTGACTTGTCATGAGCACGTCATTGTCAAACCATGGAGGTGTCGCTGCAGTTATCAGTGATGATGTTACTTACCGTCTGATCTCGGCACCATTTGCTGTGCATTCGTTTGAGTCAACGTGTTTCAACGTGACCAGCTCAGCGGCCACCGTCGTCATCTCTTTCGCTGGCCCGTCAGCATGGAACAGTCTCCCGACGTACCTTAATGATCACACACTTAATCTGGTCTCTTTTTAAATGTTTCCTTAAATCGGTTTTGTTTTAGATGCACTGATAACACATTCAGCGCACTAGAGATTTCTTCGAAATGATAGTGCGCTATATAAATGTTCACTTATTATTATTATTATTATTATCATCCTGCTGCTCGACAGGCCAGGTTCCAGCTGTGTTACTAGCAGTTTCTACCACGAACTCGTTGAGTATCTCAGGAGCTTAGCACTGCATAAATGTCAGATAATTGTTGCCGGTGATTTCAACATTCAGATCGAAAAGGTTAACCGCCCTGACACAAAGCAACTGAATGATATACTGTCCAGCTTTCCGTGTAGCCAACATGTGCCACTTATGGAGACGCAAACAAAAGGCGGCACTTTAGACCTAGTGATAACGAAGTCCGATCAGATGGTCGATGAGTTACAAGTCGATCCTCCCGGTGTCCTGTCATACCACAGCCTTATCAGCTGGCATCTGCCGATCTTGCGTCAACCACCCACTATACAGCCACGTTATGTCAGAAGCTGGTCAAAGGTTGAATGAACTCAGGGCTGCATTACTTTCTCAACTGATCAGCGTCCATCCATCGTGGAAGGTTACTTTGACTTGTACCATGGTGTATTACAGTTGCTGTCTGATCATTTTGCTCCCGTGCGGAAGATCAGGAAGCGTTGACAAAGACTCGCTGCGTGGATGGACGAAGAATGTCATAGCAACGTCGCCTGCCGCGTCGTCTTGAACGACGTTATCAGCGAACACAGTCACCTGCTGACAGACAAGCTTGGCTCGAGCAATAACGAAAATGACACCAGTTCTAGCAACAGGTCGGCAGAAAATCATGTCGCAAGCTGGTCAGCCAAAGAAATTGTGACACACATTTCAAAGCATACTGGGAAGAGACCAGTCAGGGAAATTGCCTAAGAGCCGTTCATCTGCTCATAAGTTCCTAGACTTTTCCAGCAAAAAGGTTGAGGATGTTCATTGCTCAACTGCTGGTAGCACTGCTCAGTTGATGCTGCCTGACGCTGATGTGTCATTCGATGCGTTCGAGCATTGCACCGCCGACGACGTCAAGCAAATAGTCACGTCTGCGCCATCCAAGTCTGCGCCTTCGATTCGCTGCCAACTGCCTTCATGAAGGAGTTTCTGCCAGAACTTTTGCCATATTTGACTGACCTGTGTAACTCGTCACTAACGGAGGGTTGTCTGCCTGTAAGCCAGCGTCATGCCATTATCTTGTGACGGCTAAAGAAGGTTGGTGCTGACTCAGCTGATGCGAAGAACTACCGACCAATATCAAATTCGACTTTCATCTCAAAGATAGTTGACAGATTGGTCTGTGTGCAAATGACAGCTTTTCTTGACAGTCATCAACCACTTCTGGACTTCCAGTCTGCTTACAGAAGGCATCACAGTATGAAAACTGCCGTCCCAAGATAGTGTCCGACATTCTGCAAGCAGCTGATAGCGGCAAAGTCACAGTGCTAGGTATGCCAGACATGTCAGCCACATTTGACACTGTAAATCATGCCATTTTGCTCGATCGTCTTTACATGTCGTTTGGCATCGGTGGTGCAGTTCTGTCATGGGTTAAGTCATTCGTCACAAGTAAGACTCAGGCTGTCCACGTTGGAGAAGACCAGTTCTCTACCTCAGCAGCTGTTGTCTGCGGTGTCCTATAAGGCAGTGTACTAAATGTTCGCCGCCATATTTTATAACAAGCAGTAGTCGTGCTTGCATTTTGATGAAGTACTAATTTGCCTGTTTGGCTAAATAATTAACAATGCAAGTGTTGTTATATAAATCATAAACGATGTTATTTTGCATTGATTTTGGTTGCGTTAACCGAATTGAACGCGATCCAAGCACAAAATGCTGTGTAGATTTGCAATGTGTAGGCCCTATTGCCATGCGAGAGTCCAGGCGAGCAATAATTAAATCAATGCTTCAATCTTCAATAAAAACAACAGTCAGATTGCAATCATACAATGTGAAAACAGTGCAGCTGACGCAAAAGTTCCCCACCGGGAGTTTGAAGCAGTCATCTGCACTTAGCATCAAGGTTAGGGATAGGATCAGGCTTAGGGTTAGAGCTAATCTTAGAATTCGGGTGGGAAACATTTGTGATTGCGCCGACAACATCTTCGATGAAACATTTTGCATTATAAATCTATAGCTAGTGGCAAGCGTTCTTGAAGTTGTCTGCTATTAGGCCTAGTTAAGAAAGTACGGGGCAGCCTAAACAGGAAGTTGCACTTTTTTTGTCTGAAAGCTGCAGATTTCTGACAGAGAAGATTAGGCCTATAGGTTCTAAAAACAATTTTGCTATAAATTTCCTCAAATTGGAAATTTTCGGTTTTGCTAAAATAGGGAATTTTTTAGCTTCCATATACCGGTAGGTCCATTGTATTTTTGGGAAAGAAATCCGGACACAAAAATTTCTGACAAACTTAAATTTAGATGCCACTGACTAGACTACAACTAGTCTAGTACATACACCATAGAGTCTAGTAAACAGCATAGAATATACTCCAGTAGACCATACAGTAGAGTGTTTGTTGGACAGATAACGGTGGAGAACGGTCGAGCGACGGGCGTGGAGGTGTCTAAAGATGGATACGATTTCCGTGTTCAGGCGCGCAATGAGGTGATCCTGTCGGCTGGCACCATAGAATCACCACGTCTTCTCATGCTTTCTGGCATAGGTGACAATGATGATCACTAGTTGTTATCGTTATTGTTGGCAAAATAACATACACCTACACCACTGCTAGAGGTAAACAAGAGCTAAGTAAGGCCAGGTTTATGTGACCACCCCATGCAGACGACCACGCTTAGGCTACTTACTTATTTCCATATTTACTAATTTTGCTTACTTACGTGCCTTCTTACATATTTACTCGATTACTCACTACCAGACTAACTAATGTTGCTACATAGGCGCGGACACGTTTGTCGTTATTTACACAATGAACTTGGCGAATATGTCCATAAGTTTTGTATTGCCAGAATCTAGAGTCCGTGGGTTTGCTAGAGCTGTTGATATGAAGAGCCTGCCATGCATGACAACATCAATGTGTTTGGTCGTGGAGAAGTTATTGGATCCAAGGCTGTTATATGCTCAGTGGCGTGGGCAGGGCAGTAGATGTGGCAATTTTTTGACAGACTGAAAATTTCAGATAGAATTCGGACAATTCGGTTGGTGGTGTGGTGTAGTGGTAACGCGTCTGATCCGATCAGCAAAGTCACTGTACGCCGGGCCCGGTTAATACTGTGACGGGTGACTGCCTGTGGGCAGGTAAACCATCTCGGGATGTAACCAACCGCCTAGGTCAACTCAGCCGTCCATCCCTCCGGGGTAGGTAAATCGAGTACCGGCCTATCTGGCTGGGTTAAGGCGGGGCGCGTTCACCTCTGTCGGGTGGCAGGCAACACACTGTGTGATCCCATATGGCAGGTGACGCTCCGTAGCTCTGTGAGGTGTTCGCTCCTTAAGAGCTATATTCTGACCTTTACCCTTTACCTTTAGACAGCTGAAAATTTCCAACAGCAGAAATCACGATTTTAATTTTGCCTTTAAATCTACTCAAAATGGGGTGTTTGTAGCTTCACATTTTACAGTTCTGGAGGAAATTTTTTGGATGATAACATTTTTCAGCATTTTTCTGACAGCAGTTTCCTTGCCCCCCCCCAATCCAAGATGCCTCTGCCGTTATGTCTGTTAAGGGCCGAAGCACCACCTGAGCAAGCTGGGAATTCCCGTGCACCTGGATTTACCAGTGGGAAACAACCTGCAGGATCACCCGATGTGCGTGACGGAGTACCTGCTTAGCAAACCACCGACGCTGGATGTTACGCCGACTTATACCGAGCAGCCGCGTAAGGACTTTCAACAGTACATGTTCTATACTAAAGGTATCTCGTTTCTGTTGCACATTTATACTAGCACTAGTAGTGATTAGGGGTGTGCGGAATCGGGTTTTGAAATTTGGTTTGATTTCCAAAAGTGTGGTTTTTGGTTAGGAATGGCCTTTGGTTCCGTTTCGTTTTTTTCTGAAATTTGCTGTGGTTACTCTCTGGCTTCCAAATGGCGCTGTTAGTTTGGTTTTGGCTTCAATTTGAGTTATGCAGATGGGTTTGAGTTTATAATTGGCATCCTTTGGATCCGTTTTTTTTTGTTTTTGTACTGCATTACCTGCTGAACGATAGTCAATTGGTCAGATATCTACTGAAAACAATTAGCATTTAGTTTTTGAGACTTAACATATGTGCATTTCACTTGTTGGCTGCAATTCTTGTGGTCAGCCAGTCCGGAGTTTTTGCTTTGTAACTGTGGCTTAATTGCAAATGCTCTGAAAACTGAGGGAAAAAAATTCAAAAATCTTTATGTTTTTGTTCGTTTGTTTAAAAACTGGAAACTTTTTAAAGTTCCGAGAGTTATTGTGTTCGGTTTTGTGGAAAACCCCGAGTTTCCGTCCGAAATTGGCGTGTACGTGTTCTGGTTCTTTTATCGAACCGACAAAATGAAACGGAAAAATTTGAATGGTCTGGTTGGTTGTTTGCAAATTGAAAACCGAACTGAGTTTCCGTTTTCAGCACACCTCTTGTAGTAGTGATGCTTTTGCAACGTTTTAATTTGGTTTTGTTGCATTTTTTTAACTTCACTGCTTGTTCCGTTGGGTCCCAGGAGCTGTGGCGTAGGCCTGGGGGCCTAATTTACAAAGCATCGTAAAACAGTCATGAAATTGTCGTAAAATCTTCGCAACTTTGTCATATCTTTGACGCAAATCGACACATTACGATGTCATAAGATTGTCGCAAAAACTGGGTATCCGAATAATTTTGAAAGCTGATCTTACGAGTTCGTTACTCCCTTGCAATTTTTCTCGTAACTTTTTCGTCGCTAAAATTAGCCAGCCAATCAGCTGCCGTTATGCTGATCTCAACCACGACCTCAACCAATTGCGATGAAGTATCATTGAGCCAATCGGCGAACAGCGCCACACATCGATTGTCTGCTACTGTTGTTGCCAATGGTTAACAATGTAAACAATAACAAATGAACAGATTTTATGGTGTTCAGAGCAGTAAAACTTTAGCAGTTTACAAAGCTATGTAAGGGTGATATGAATCAAAACTCAAAAACGGCAAAAATCGAATCAAAATTGCGGTCATAAGAGTGTTTACAGACAGACTGACAGAAAGACAGACAGACGCAAGTGATTTTATAATCTGTCTCATGCTATCCTATAGCAGTGGGACAGATAAAAAACTTACCAGTTTACAACTGTGTGTAAGGACGATGTGATGATATCAGTCCTCTAAAACAGCAAAATCCTTTGGGTAACCTTAGGTGGGGCTATGCATATGGCGTTCTTACAAGCTGACTTTAGTTGGTAATCACTAACATACTAGTCTAAAGCCTTCTTCATTTGGTGTTATTTGTCATATGTAAGTAAGTAAGTAAGTAAGTATGTGCATATTCAAATTGCACAATGTCAGCCAGTGGCCGAAAAACTATTTAGGTTAGTAAACTATTTATTTAGTTTTTCATGCATTTCTGATGTTTGTAAACAAAAGCAGACGATATTTTCGTAAATAACAATTTTTAATGCTCTGACGGTATTAGGCCTACTTGCCCATAGGCCATAGGCCATAATGCAAATTTTAAAAGATTGGGGCATAGAAAGGGGTAAATTTTAAAAATTTTAATTTAAAACATATAAGGAATGTCTTCGGTGTCAGGACGCTTCGTTTGAGCCATTAGCTTCATCAGTCGGTCGAACGGTCTGACCTGTAGCTGTGCACGAGGAAAAAAAGAAAAATTCGACGCTTAACGGCGAATTTTGCGCATACGCAGCCACGCCCCCTTTGAACCGATTGTAAGCAAATTTTGCATGTGGGGTCGGGTGGGCGATGTGATCACTGAATCCAAGTTTTATGAAAATCAGTTAAGGGGTGTCGGAGTTACAGGACTCCCCAAACGCCATTTCCTATACTTAGCATTCATCGCCCTTACAACAGTGTTAGCACAACCATGCTGCACTGTGATGTCGCTGCATAATGTTACCGCAAGCAAAATTTATATGCATTATAACACTATGTGAAAATTATACACACTGTGTCCCCAAAAAACGTCCCACTTTGTTATTTTCCATATTTTTGCCAAATATTAATCGACTTTCAAAATTGTTTACTGGCGCATACTGCGGACAATTGGCAATAAAGTAGTTGTTAAATATCCCACTACACTAACTGTGTCGCTGCACTACCATGTGAAACTTAAATTTTTAAAAATGACTAAAATCTTTATAATACATATGCCAAAAATCATCTTCTGAAACAATTTTTACTAATTTTAATACAAAAATTAAATTTTATTTAGTTTTTCATGCATTTCTGAGGTTTGCAAACAAAAGAAGATGATATTTTCGTAAATAACAATTTTTAATGCTCTGACGATATATACCGCTGATGTAATGTGCCATTTAGCAGTGGATTAAGAACTTGCACTGGTTCAAAAATTGCTGTCTTCGGAGAATACTGGCAGAATTTTTGAAGATAAACTGCAATGGGGAAAGAGTGGGAATGTTATTAACAAAGATTTGGAAAACATGCAGCACCAACCAAAGGCATGAAACCAGCAGACTGAAGCATACGCGTACTGAAGAGAACGTGATCACTGTGGATGAAATGGTAAGCTTGCTAAACCACAAAGGCCAGAAACAAACATATCATTCAATATGCCAGATATTCAAAGAAACGGATGTAACAAAGTATAGCATTGTACAGATCATTCACTGCATTTTCGGTCGGAAGTGTATTTTGTTTGCCAACACACTTGCTATCTACCGGGTATTATTGTTAGTTTTTCTTGCATTTTTATTTCACAAGGTAGTGCAGCGACACAGTTAACATGTGGCAGGATATTCAGTAATCACTTTATTGCTAATTGTCTACAGAATGCATCAGTAAAAGAATTTTGAAAATCAGTTAATATTTGACAAAAATATAGACAATCACAAAGTGGGACGTTTTGGGGGGGGCACAGTGTACTAATGAAAAATCGAAATAATTACCGCATGCATGACGTTTTCGTGTGACAACTAATTAGCTATTCTACTTTTTTTCGCCCAATTTTTTTGTAAATCACATTTTATCTCATATCTGTCATAAACCTTCTGTATGTTGTAACATAATCGGAAATTTGTTTTACGATGTTTTGTAAATTTGGCCCCTGATCTTTTCGCTGGTTGGATGGCGTAGAAAGTGCTTAAGTCAGGCTTTTAATTTTGTATTGCCGTTGTTAGATTCTTTGCATGTTAGTTAGTATTTTGTTAGTTAGTACTAAGTTCATGTAGGTAGTTTATTGTTGTATGGTAGTTTAGTTTTTTGGTGTTTCTTCTTGGTTTTTTGTTGTCAATTTCTGGTTATCACCTGTCAGTACCCGTGCCATTGGTGGCTCCATCCCGTCCTCTTTTCCCGCTTTCAGCTGAAAGCTTTCGGCACTGGGGACACCCATAAAATGGGCACCATTTTGCAGCTTTGGTAGTTAGCACTCAGCAGGAAAAATACCAAAAGCGACAATGCAAAAATTCACACTGCTTTGCAATGTTGTTTACAGTAGTATTGTGCGATACCTTTGGTACCTCGATAAGTATTGTATCAACGTCTCAATACTCGTATTGAAGAGGTCTTGATATATCGCGGTGCCACGTACCACCAGGTGTCGTGACGATATCAGTAGTTACGATACGATGCACTTTGCAGTTGAATTGCTCTATGGTTGAGAACTATTGCATACTGCGTTACAGCAATGAAAAAGCAAGTCACATTAAAGCTCATCAAACATATAGTATCATATATCTTAAGCGACGGCTTGGCCATCCCAAACGTCGCGGGGCACGGAAAAACTTCGGTTTACCCCTTCTCAACAGGCTTTGGATCAACATTTTATATGAACTTCCGGTGATACCTGAGATGGTGTCGTTATCACGGCTCGAATTTCAGATATCGCACGACACCACACTGTGTCCGGAAAAAAGCAACTCCCTAGACATCATAC
>Ga0209367_1010480_pt1 | contig 12418 bp, 9 predicted proteins | sample WorMetLIZISLAND2_FD_187412 | JGI IMG/M metagenome (GOLD analysis project Ga0209367, IMG submission 187412) | Marine gutless worms symbiont microbial communities from Max Planck institute for Marine Microbiology, Germany - Olavius geniculatus... ... | reverse complement strand
TGAGAGTAATAGAGCCATGTTCAAAGGAAGAAAACTGAGAGTGAGCAGTAGGTAGTTGTGTGAAAGGTTCCCGGATAAGGAAGCCAGTGCCACCGCCGATAGCTGAAGTATTGCCAGATGATGACCTGTTTAGTGACTGCAGTTCCGGGATTGAATTCTCAGTTCCAAGATCTGAGGTTGAGAAATTTGTAATCCCGGGATCCCATTTCGATATTAGGCTTTCAGTTGTATCCATTATAGACTTATTTTATGCATATAGTACTCTACGAATAGTATATCGGAACTGCAGAAAGTCAGTGGCTTCTATCCCTATACCTGGTGGGCGCAGCTTGCACACAGTGAAAAAATAGGGGAGGGGGAAGTTTTGGTAAGGTTGCAGATCAAAACTTTCCCCCTATTAACAACCCCCCCTATTTTTTACTTTCCCCCTATTTTTCATGGGGCAAACTACATACTTAACAAAACCTATTTTTAACTCCCGCTATTTTTCAATCTACACCTTTAACAAACCCCCCTATTTTTTATTTCCCCTATTTTTCACTGGGATAACTACACCATTAACAAAACTATTTCCCCTATTTTTTGTACTTTTCTCCTATTTTTCAGTCTGCACCTTTGACAAAAATTTCCCCTATTTTTACTTCCACCAATTTTTCATTGGGTAAACTACACCCTTAACAAAACTTCCCCAATATTTTTTTACTTCCCCCTGTTTTTCAATCTACGCCCTTACTAAAACTTTCTCCCTAGAAAGCGAATAAGCCCCCCCCCAAAAAAAAAATAGAGGGGAAAACAAGTCAGAAATTGGGGGGACCTGAGCCCAAAACGGGGGGAAGTTGTGCCCGATTGTGATTCCAGATTTGGGGAATATAATTTTTAAAAACCACTGCAGAAAGACTAAGGTAAATGTATGTAATATGGACACCTTAAGGAAAATCTTATCAACCGAAGCCGCGTGTTTACATTTATACAAATTTTTGGTTCTCTAGGTTAAACAGTCATCCTGTATTTTGTGTAGGTTATTTTTTTCGTCATTATGCAACACAAAATTTATCTTTTTAGTGATAAAAAGGAAGATGACCAATGTCCATATTATATAGGCCTACACCTGCATGCAATATGAACATGGGTTATGTTAGAGTTGCACAATTGTATACCTGTATAGCCATAGGCGGACGGCCGCATAATAGTGGCATTGGGCCGACTATTTCTGTAGTCTGTAAGCGGAATTTGTAATTATTAATAAGTTTAAGTCATTCCCGCTTGAACGATTACGCGGCATAAGGTAGTTGTATGTAATATGGACACCTTGAAGTAAATCTTGTCAACTGGAGCCACGTGTTTACATTTTTACGAAGTTTTTGTTCCCTAGAATAGCTTATGGAGCATGATCTTGTATTTTGTTTAGGTTTTTAGTGACCGATATTTAAAAACAGTCTTTGATGTAGACTATGTAAAATGGACACTACGGCAACGCGCTGGCCAGAGCTACGACGTAGCCTATTAAACGTCTCTAGTAGGTAAAACACAGCATAACTTAGGGCCTAATGCCTATGTTTTAACAGGGGTGTCCATATTACCAGCAGTGTCCATATTTTATTTATTAGACGAGCCTAGAATTGCTGTTTGTATCATAATCCTTGAAATAATACTTTGTAACGAATTTTTTTTCTAATCCCGCAATCCCGATATCGAGACGATGCCAATACCGAGATTTGGGATTGGAGAGAACGGCCGGGATCCTGGAATTCCGGAATGGGATCCCAAGTCCCCAACATTGCAAGCACTTGTCAATGACCTATTTAGATTTCAGAGGCAGTTAGCCTGTGTCCACTACCTCGATACGATACGTTTCGATTTTCACTGGTAGTCCGCTTTTATGCAGTAATTTATTTGTTTTGTTTGTTTTTGTTCTTGGCTTCCGGTTGATATCGCTGTTTCGTGCATAATAGACGCGTCGATGTTATTTTTCGTCCGCGGTGGACGGAAAAGTAAGCAAATGTGAGGCTATTTTCCGTCTGTCACGGACAGAAAAGAAGACCGTTCTGACGCTATTTTTCGTTCGCCACTAAGTAAAAAGGAGACTATATGACGTTATTTTCCATCCACCATGGACGTCTGAAGATTTTGACTGATGGAAAATGACACATAATTTCTTGGTATAATACACAGCTTTATTGTATTGTTGTAACTGTATAAATGTTTTTGTCTCATTCTTACTCATTGACTATAGGTGCTTAATCGTGTTTATTATTTGCGATTTCTGTTATTTTTTGCTTTACTCATCTGCCCCTTTGCTGCCATTAACGCTGACAGCGTCAAACGTCTTACTGACGCTACAACAACGCTAACTTCACAGACATGGTTTATTTACATCCAGCAATGCAATGCAATGCAGTACACTAAAAATACAACACAACAAGAATTGTTTAATATAATCAAAACACCATTTGGTATAGACTTTTAGTATACAGTCTCATACATAACGTCATATTACTTAAATGCATGCATAAGGCTGTGTATTATACCAAAAAATTAAGCGGTCATTTTCCATCAGTCACAATCTTCGTACGTCCATGGTGGAAGTAAAATAACGTCATATGCTTTTTAGTGGCAGACAGAAAATAGCCTCAGGCTTGATTATTTTTTCGTCAGCACAGACGGAAAATAGTGTCTGCATGGTCTTCTCTATCCATCCATGATGGACAGAAAATAGCCTCAGGCTTGCTCACTTTTCCATCCCTGGGGATAGAAAATAGCGCTTTGAGCACATAGATTTCCATCCGCACGTGGCGGATGGAAAATAGCCTCACATTTGTTTACTTTTCTGTCTGCCATGGATGGAAAATAACACCGAGCTAATGTAAATTAACTTGTGGAAAAAGTTGTAATAGCAGTGAAATACGAACAATATTTGGTCGATACACGTGTTTTACATCTAGTACTGTTGTTCATGAACCACTGTATTATTATGGAGGAATGGAATCCGAACTTAACGACAGTCATTACGGTTAAACAGTTGCTTAGCAGGTTTGTGTTTGTTGAAATTTGTAACCAATAGAAATCAGCGCTCACTGTAGTAGTGTTGTGCGTTGCCTTAGATACCTCGATAAGTGTCATGAGTACCACCGTTTTGATACCAATTCGGTTTATCACTATTCTCATAATGCATCAGTCAGTGCATGTGTTCTGCTTCAGTTTAAGATGTAGGATGGGATGATATGGCGATCACAATGATTCCCATCACTGGCTGTCATGCATCTCAAACGGAACCTGAACACCTGTCCTGACCGATGCATTATGACAATTGTGATAAACCGAATATCGAAGAGGTATTGGTGTATTGTGGTAGCACAGTATCGCCAAGTATTGGGTCTCACTCTCATTATTTCCTGACATACCACAATACCACAATATCGACCACATACCGCACGAACCCTAACCTTAATGCGGCTTTGCGATAACGAGTTTGCTTCGATCAATGAAGTTACTCTATGCAGGGCCAAGTTAATATTGCAATGGGTGACTGTCTGTGGGCAGGTAAACCATCTCAGTATGTAACCAGCCGCCTAGGTCAACTCAGCCTTTCATCTCTCCGGGGTAGGCGAATCGAGTACCAGCCTATCTGGCTGGGGTTAAGGTGAAGCACATTCGTCTGTGTCAGGTGGCAGGTAGCACTTTGTGATCCCATACGGCAGGTGACGCTCCTTAGCTCTGAGATGGGCGTCTCATTAAGAGCCATATTACCACTTTTAACCTTTAAACCTAACTCTTACCCTAGCTAACTGTGGCACTGGTAGCGTGGAGCAGCTGGTGGGCCCACCACAATACCACCGAATTGTAGTATTGCGGTATTGTGATATGTCAGAGAATTGTGGCATCACAGTAAATTGTGACGTGGCAATACTAGTTTCAATGTTTTAATACTATGCAATTGCTCTGGTTGACAACTGGACACTGCATGAGAGCAATGAAAAAAAACACGTCACATATTAAAGCCAGCCTTGTAAATTAGAAATATGTTTGTGTGTGTGAATTTGTTTTATTATTATTATTATTATAATTTTTTTTACCCTTGGTACTCCGTTCCCGAGGGAGCCTAAAAATTAACTACGAAATACAAAGGTGGGTACGATCGTCAGTCCGTGCAGTCAGCGGCTGGCAAACTGTCATGCAACAAAACAGCATTGAAGCGCTGCACCAAAACAGAAATCCTCTGAAACAAATAACTGGTCTCTCTAGCCTCGCCAGTATTAATTGCAATTCTTTTTCCAAGCGATTCTTTTTTGCTAGCGATGATGTAATTTTTTGGAGGTAGCATTTTGACAGTGGTTGCATTTTTAGATGAGATGTGTAGTTCTTCACTGATGACAAACAATCCTGTTGTATTGATGTATTTATTAATGAATTGGCACAATTAAAACAATCGCTCAAACAGCTGTAGCTTGTTAGCATATTTACTTTGTTGATTATATTTCTGGTTTATGTTAATTGTCTGTTTGGTTGTATTGCACTGTGTTAGTAGTATGGAGGTGAAGACAGAAGACAATAGTAATGATATCACTGAGTGTTTACATGATGACCAGCCAATTACTAGTATGTTTCGTTATTCTTTGCAGTTTGACATCTCCTGTAGTTTTAGTTGCTTTGCCCTTTAATCCTTGTGCTTTCACGATCTCAGCTTATCCTTTTCCAATGCATTTTTTCTTTATTGGGCAGTTTTGTTTATAGATCTCTCTGTATCTGTTTTACTTGATCACTTTTAATGTTCTTTCCTAGCAAACAAGTTGTTTAGCCCAAATTATGTTACTCTGTGGCTTTGAAGTTTGTCGTGGGCACAAATCATGACAGTCTGCGGACTTTTATGATTTGTGTCAGCAACAAAGTTTGTGGTGAACTTTGTCACCAACTTTTCCTGTGCATCATCACGGACTAAATTCCAAGCTGCAGTCTTTTTTTTCAGTTCTCTCTTGGTACTGTCTGTTTTTATTTCTCAGCAAAGCCGAGGCTATCTAATGTCTTACTCAGCACATTGCTTCACTAGAAGTAATGGATTTGTTTGTTGAAGGTTATTATGCGCCCTGATTCTTTTTGAGACTTTGGCGCTTTATAAATCATTTACTTACTTACTTACTTACTTAATAAAAGCTGGGTCTCTAACACTAGTCAGGTAGAAGTAGCTTGTTATAATAGAAGCCAGGGAATTCTATTAGAATTTTTATAGTATTTCAGGAAGTACAAAACAGTTTGAAGTTTAAACTAGTTGCATGTATGTAATAGTACCATCTACCAGAGTTTCTGCCTTCGTCCAAAGCTGTTCTGAAGATTGCAATGACAAACAAAGCATGTTTGTGTCTCATTGTTTGAAGATGTTTGAATGTCTGACACAACTAACACAAACTAGTTTGGGTGTTGTGCAGACACAGCTGAAAGTTGTATTGCAGAGAAGATTGAAGCTGACAGTGATTCTGCAATAGAGTATCCACATGATGACATGCCAACTATGGGTGTGTTGTGTTTCTTTTATCTATTCGTTCATTCATTCATTTCATTCATGCATGTGTTACATTTTGCAGGCACAGGTTTTTATTGCACAGTTGCATTTCCGACAATTACTATTTCAGCTGTCCATCATGTTACATTATTCTCACAACTTTAGGCAAACTGTAAGATAACGTTTTGGGTCTGCCATTGCCAACGACAATTTACCCTTATTCCTAATCCATTCAGTAACCCTAACCTTATCCTACACGCTATCTGCTGTAGCAGAAAGTGTCAAAATAGGAACTGCTGGGATACTGATTGCTGGAAATAGGAACTGACTCCATATTTTGGTATTTTTTTCATTTCTACATTATGCCGTAGCACTTCCTGAATTTGTAGTAGTATACTTTCATGTGTGCACTATATATAAGGAGTCATTTTTAGGTGAAGACAGAAGCTGATAGCATTGATGTCACTGAGTGTTCACATGATAATAAGCCAACTGTTGGTTTGTCTGATGCTGTGCAGTCATTTTTGCAGTAATTTTTTTATGTGCTAATCTGCTCACCATTATTTCTTCCTGTTATATATATTGTCTATATGTGTTAGCCTGTTTTGTGGTATAGCAATTGTGTGGACAACATGAACAAGGGTTCTCTATAGATGGGCATTAAATGACAGTAGCATGCTCACAAACAATTACTTACAATACCGCGTGGCGCAAAACAAACGTCACGAACTTCACGTAACCATAATGGCGTGTATACTTTATAGAGATAAGTTTTCTTTGGCTGATTTGTAGACCAATTTGCACTCTTACTTATACATTTTGACTGCTTGGGTGAATAATGCCTGCAAATGTTCAAGACGTTTTTTGTGCCACCCGGTGTTATTATACAGCAATACATAGTCACTCACTGGTTTTCCATTGATTTGAAGTTAACATGATTTTTTTTCTGCAAAATGCCATTCTACACTATAAAAACTGTTCTTGTGTTGGTGGGTCCATCTGTTGCTCTTAGTTCATTCTTCAGTTTTCTTGGTTTCTATAACAAATAGGAGTTCAGCCTTCAAGTCAGCAACTTGTCAACTGGATACGTTTGACGATCATATCGACTGCTGATAGGACTTTATGTATGGTTTAATGTGTGCAAGTTTGCTGTGCATATACAGGAATGAACTTCGAAGTGAAGATTGAAGCTGATAGTAATGATATCACTGAGCATCCGCAGGATGGCAAAAAAAGACCACATTTGTGTGCAGTGTGTGAAAAACGGTTCAGAACAAAAGGAAATTTGAATAAACATAAACAAATACATACTGGAGAAAAGTTGTATTTGTGTACTGTGTGCGACAAAAGGTTCACAGAGAGAAATAATCTAGTTCAACATCAGCAGATACATGGTGGAGATAAAGTGTATTCATGTACCCAGTGTGAGAAATGTTTCACTACCCAGCGCTACTTGAGACAGCACATGAATGTTCACAGCAATAAAAACAAATGCGCTGAATGCGGAAAGTGCTATGCTAATAAAACCGACTTAACATTACATTTACAAAATCGCGATAGCAAGCCAAAAGCGCATACATGTATGGTGTGTGACAAACGGTTTAGAACAAAAGCAAATCTGAATCGTCACGAACAGGCACATACTGCAGAAAGGCTGTATTCGTGTTATCTGTGCGAGAAACGTTTTCAGACTCAGTACAGTTTGGGGGAACATATGAACGTTCACAGCAGTAAATACAAGTGCACTGATTGCGGAAAGTGCTTTGCTAAAGGACACGATTTAACTGAACACCGGCGAATTCATTCTGGAGAGAGACCATTTGAATGTACTGTTTGTGGCACAAGATTTACACATGCGTCCCACCTTGTTAAGCACAGCAGAATTCACAGTGGGGAGAAACCATACAAATGTCTCGAGTGTGACAAGGCCTTTTGTGAGGCAGGAAATTTAAACAAGCACATGAGAGTCCACACGGGAGACAAACCATACAAGTGTTCGCAGTGCGACAAAAGTTTCAGCACATCCAGCAACCTGCAGACACATTTACGTGTGCACAGTGACAAAGAAGCTTATGACTGTCCTTTCTGTGGTAAGATGTTTAGAAATAGTTATAACCGGGCCTGTCACCTTCACATCCATGCTGGTGCAAAGCTGCACTCATGAAGTCACCGCTTTGACTGTTATACACACAGGGACGTCAAGAGCCACAGTGGGGCTTGGGGAAAACATTCTCATGGGGTCTGTTTGGGGAGAAAATTTTGGAATTTTCCTTTTTAATGGCACATTACAGCAACGGCTTCTATCTTTCCAAATCTGGAATCAAAATTTGGTGCAACTCTCCCCCTTGTTTCGGGCTCAAGTTCCCCCACTTTTGAACTAAAGTTCTCTTCCCCTTTTGGGCTTCATTCTCTTTCTAGGGGGAAGTTTTGTTAAGGGTGTAGATTGCCTGGTAAAAATAGGGGGAAGTCTTGCTAAAGGTGTATGTAGACTGCTCAGTGAAAAATTGGGGCAGATTTTGATTTACGTTCTTAAGAAAACTCCCCCCGCTATTTTTCACTGGGTGCAAGCTGCACCTGCCAGGTATAGGGATAGAAGCCACTGCATTCTGGTGAACTTTATATTTTTGAGTGATGGTGGGCCCCCAAACGTTGCAGGGCCCAAGGAAAACTTTCACTCCTTTCAACGGGCCTGTTACACATTGTGAAGTCCGACAGTGAAGCTGCTTGGTTCACTCAGTGTCGCATTTCTGCTAAGAAATTCAGTTGAATAAACTGAAAGAACATGCACGTCATCATGTTGTAAAGCTGTATGTTTGCTGTGAATGTTTAGTGTTTCTGCACGGCAGTTTTATTCAAACACTGTAGGCCATCACACTGATTTTAAATAATTTTTCAGTGCTTATATGGCAAATATTTCGAATGAAAGCTAACTCTTTAAGTTATTCCAAGAGATGTTCTGTTAAACTGGGATACATGTATATCTGCAGTGAGCTAGCCAGGCAAGATTAAGTCAGAGAACAAACAGTCTGTGGACAATTTCTTGTTGGACAGAATTGCTACTATTGAGTATTGACTAGAGTTTGTCAGTGACATTCTATGGACACAGTGTACAGGGTGAACCAAAAAATACACCCCAATGCAAAAATTGTGATATCAAAAATGTTAGAATATTTCTGTAGGCCTACCAAATTTTACTCATTTGGTTAGTATACAACTGCGCAAATGTGTGCTGAATTCCGCTGTATTTACTTGACATATGCTAAGTTGATGGAAACACAGACTTCAGGAAACCAATTTTGCAGCTGCTTATACTGTATTTTATTGCATATAGTATTACCAAAATGATTTTATATTACTACATGTATCTTTGTTGTGATGTCATTGTGATATTATATGTCAGAAGTTTATAATTTTATTACTGCATTATCAAAATAACGAGAATAAACGGAGAAAACGACAACCTAACCGAAATAAACTAACCATAGTGTCGTAATTTGACAACACTTATGACAGTCTACACGGTCTTTCATAAAAAAGGCACCCTTATTCTTTTTTCCATAATTAGGTCAAATGATGATCAATTTGCATGAAATTTTTACCAGATGTAGCTGAAAAAGTACTAAATCGAAATATTTGACAAAATGTGGCTGACAGTTTATATTCTTTGCTAGTTGTGACGTAATGCTGACGTCATAGTATCTGCGAGTACAAACTGGCTTATTGCAACCGGTGCTGACAGACTTGCTGAATAGCTGCCCTGCGTCGATGGCGAACTTTATCTGGTTTACTGATGACAAACTGTTGAAGTTTAAACATTGTAGCCACAAAAATGCCCAAAACGATCACTTTCACACACTTGTGGGGATAGCTTAACTTTTACACCTTTCAGCAAGACAGTGCACCAGCACACTACGCTTACGAGATGAATAAGTTTTTGAATTGCGAGACACCTAATTTTATGCCTCCATGTTGCTAAGTGCTGACATGTTGAACATTTTTCATCAGTAGCCTAAACTAGATAGTTTACCATCGTATCGAAGGTATCCCACAGCACTATTGCAGAGGTAATAGAGGCAGTTAGCCTGTGTCCACCACCTCGATACGATACGTTTCAATTTTCACTGGTAGTCCGCTTTTATGCAGTAATTTATTTGTTTTGTTTGTTTTTGTTCTTGGCTTCCGGTTGATATCGCTGTTTTGGTGCATAAATTAACTTGTGGAAAAAGTCGTAGTAACGGTGAAATACTGACTTTGTTTTGTCGATACAAGTGTTTTACATCTAGTACTGTTGTTCCCGAACGACAATATCATTATGGAGGAATGGGATCCGAACTTAACGACAGTCATTACGATTAAACAGTTGCTTAGCAGGTTTGTGTGTATCGTGTGAGAGGAGTGTCATCGTACTCCGTCTTGAGGAATTGTTGCATGCTTTGACCTGGCATTCGCTCAACCCCCTTTTTTGTCTAGCCAAAAAGCTATGGTGGCTACGTGCACCAAATTTTGGCCATTTGTAGGGGGCATCGATTGCTGGTCAGGGACGGAATTTTGGGCCAGTCAGTCGAAGGGATTTTGAGGGGGCGTGAGGGGAAAATTTTTCTTTGACCCCCATATCTCCACTCTCAGGGGAGCTAGGGCGCTGAAATTTTTTTCTAAAGACCCTCTGAGCGGGACGTGTGCTGGCAAAATTTTGGCCCTCTAGACTAAACGGGGGATGATGGAGTGAATGTTAAGTGATTTCCCTAATTTTGGGGGGTCGATTTCGGTGCAAGCTAGATCTCAGAACGTATGGCGTTGATCAATATGTTTTGTTCACCTGGTTTTCAAGGAATAGTTCCCATTTGGCATGCAAGGGTACAAATTTCCAAATTTTTGCCCACTTCTCAAAAATCGCCCCCCAAAGTTGACCCAATTTTTTCAGCATTTTTCGACAATTATTTCAAAAACTCTCCCAAAAAATCTGCAAGTGGCTCAAATTTTTTTCGTATGACATATTGTAGAATAGGTATCCCTAAATGTAATGCGCAGCTTTATTAAGCCGTGAGCGCTGGGGATTTGGGGTCATAGGCCCCCAAAGTGTGACCCGAGAACTGTCTGTTTTGCGTATAATGTTCACCGTTGCCGTTATCTCGTTCGTCGTGCGCAAAGTAAAATATTTCACACAGATACGTTAGCGCAGGTCGTCCTTTAGAAAAGTGTCAGAAAATTTTTTTGATATCTTCAAAGGAGGCGTGGCCACGAGTGCCCAAACAAGATCCCCTTTTTGGCCTTTTTTTCGGCCCATCTGCGCCGTCTGGCGACTCTATTGTGAACTATATCGCCTTTCTGTTGCCGGTATATGGTGGAGGGGCTCTTGACCTTCAAAATTTGTATTGGACATTTTTTGCTTGGGGCCACCGTTTGAGTGCTAGACCCTCGAAAGTGTTATTTTCGTGCATGTCCCGTAGCAAAATCTGACATTTCGCGAGCGCCAGCGACCTCTGTTGTAGATTTAGCGCTACGGTATGAGTGCCAAACGATAGCCTGGACTAAGCTGGTCAATGTTTGTTGGGAGCACTTTTTCGCTAGCGTGTAACGTTTAGGCGCTAGAGCCAAAAAATCGATTTTTTTTATGCCCAGTAACTGCCGAAAATGAACCTTTCAATGCCCGGGCTGGCGCCCTCTGGCGAATTAGGTCCCTGGTCCTGCTACCAAAGGATAGCTTGGTCCAAGGCAAACAATGTTTGTCCCAGACACTTTTCCGCTAGGGGTCACCGTTTTGGGGCTAGAGCCCCAAAACTGTCTTTTTGGCCGATTTTTCGAGAAAAACCAAGTCCGTTCGGCCAGCCATTGCATTGCGTTAGAATTTCGCTGGCCTGTAACTCAAGCTTGTCTTTGCCGATCGACGCAAAATTTTCACACAATGTTCAGGTGTCGACGAAAAGTCGAAAATTTAGGGGGTCCCCAAATTTGGGGGTCAAGGGAGGCTCCCACCTCCCGAAATTTTTTTTTTTCGCGAAAATGCGTTTTTTTGAGTGGCCGTTTGAAAAGATGTATTTTTAGAAAAAAATTTTTGGGGGGATCAGCCCCACCCCCAGTTTTTTTGTTTCTCGAAAATAGTCTTTTTGGATGCAAGTGTTTTTCTCTAAGGTCAGACGCATTTTTTGAGCCAAAAATTTGACTTTTTTTACAAAAGTGGGGGTTTTCCGGTTTTTGCCCCCATCGCCATATCTCCGCCATTTTTGAACTTTGGCCCACAAAATTTTTGGGTCATGTACGCCTGCCCGAGGGCTTTCGAAAAGTGTCAAAATATGTGGACCAAAGTTCATCAGTTTCGAGAAAGTGGGGGTTTTTCGATCTTTGCCCCATCATGATATCTCAGCTGTTTGAAGGCTGACGGTCACCGTTCTATGGGTGTACGTAGAACCCACAGCCCTCTATTTATTTCCAGTAAGAGTTTGTGTCCAGCGATTTATCGTCAGCCGCTAGAGGGCGCATCTGGAATTTCTTTGTACCTCGATATCTCGGCCGTTTTTCAAGATATTGCTGAGTTTTTGCAGCTTTCTGTAGAGCTTTTAGAGTGCCTTAAGACAGCGCAATAAAATTCATAAAAATATTTCAAATTTGTTCGCTAGGGGGCGGTAAATTATTTTTCTTTGAAAATCGATATTTCACTCATTTATGTCGGATTGGCATGCTTTTTCGACCATACGGTAGGACTTGTATGTGCTATAAGCCTGCCAATTTTCGTCCATTAAGTCTTTTTCATTCCAAAGATATTGGGAAAAACCGATTTTTGGACTTTGTTTTTTTAAGAATTTGGTCTGGGGCGCCTAGTTTGGCACTGCCTAGTGGCCTCATTTATAGCGCAATCTGGGTCAAAGTATACGCGACGTTAGGGTGAACAACGATGAACATTGTTACTGAATTTTACTTGCCTAGCTG
>Ga0209367_1010479_pt1 | contig 12418 bp, 9 predicted proteins | sample WorMetLIZISLAND2_FD_187412 | JGI IMG/M metagenome (GOLD analysis project Ga0209367, IMG submission 187412) | Marine gutless worms symbiont microbial communities from Max Planck institute for Marine Microbiology, Germany - Olavius geniculatus... ... | reverse complement strand
AGGCCTACACATCGTCGTTTAGTTCACTATCAGAACAGCTTCTGATCGATCGGCTAATGACCGCCGTCGGTGTCCCTTTATAGGACCGCCCCCCAGAAAAGTCTCTCCCGGCCGACAATTTACCGGCCAAAATCCGCCCCACCCGGCGGCCACACGGGCGGAAGGGATTTTTACCGGTAAATTGTCGGCCGGGAGAGAATTTTCTGGGGGAGGGCGATCCTATAATGGGGAGATTTTTTGTGAGGCCTGGAATACTTTAATAAGAGGGAGACGTATCAAATCCTTGATTATCTCTCCCCAGGTGGATTTTCATGGGAAGACATTTTAATGTGACACCGGAGTGCTCCGGTTTCGCCCTGACCATCTCTCAGTTCGGTCTGCAGACTGCAGCTATCGGACCAAGTCAGCGAACTGGCCCGGAATCAATCTTCCTCTGAGCTAGACATCGTTGTCGGACTCGGATCAGACGATGGCGCGGGGGGCGTGACCCCAGAGTCACGTGATTGAGACGGTATAGCTGGCTGAGACATTCGGGTTACTAAGGGTACTGGTCCGATGATGACTGAATGTCGTATTGTCCACAAGTCGGTTGGGTGTTAGAACGGCCAGGCGACTAAATTAGGGCCTATATGCAAGCACAGAAAATGATGCGTACAAATCTGTACAGGTGGTAATTGTTTTCACAAAAGACTGGCCAACAACGGTAAAATAACGACTTTTTCCGGGGTAGCCTACCGCTCTTCGATGCCCTGTCAGTCTATCTATAGCCTTTAGCTATAGTTTGCAAACAGGAACTGCCATAGGCTTTTGCGCGTCTCGTGAGCATTAGTTCAACTTTCTTGTATACTTAGTCATACTGCTTACTTCCTGGTTTTTGTGCCTCTTTCACATATTTTGATAAAATAATGTGTTTTATTGCGTTGTTAAACTTTGTTGTGTTTTTAAAAATCTCTTCTGATATTCAGTGAAAGTTTCATAGTTATTTTCACCAAAATATTTACCTCCATGTACTTATGTTTTCTATAGGCCCTAGGCCTACTTGCGTTTTCCAATACTTCATTTTCAGCCCCTCGGTTGGAACAGGTTAGATATTTTGTGTATACTTTATCTCTAAAAGCTTAAGATTACATGGCATAAACTTCTATGTTAGAATTTTGTGCAATGCTAACTTAACGCGGTGACTATTTGACCGGCAGCCGGTCAAATAGCCCGTAGGCTATCTAACCGGTCAAAATGAAAAATTGCAGTCGCCACCTAGCGAATGACATTATATAAAGTGTACGCGCTATTGACCGGTCACCAGGCACGTTTGACCCGTGACAAAATTTGCTGCCGGTCAAATGTCCTGTGCTTTAGCTAAACCTTGCGTGATTAGATGTCCCGTTTTGCGATTGTGGATGCCAGCATATATAATGCAGATTTAGCGGACTATTTGCGTTCTGGCTTAAACGTGCGCCAACTTGTTGCCGTTTGTTTGCATTTCGTAGTCTAATATAACGTGTTACATGTAGACGCTGATCTTCAGTACAAGTCTTTCAAAGCTGATGTCGACAAAAGTCATACGTCATACAGGGTGTGGCAAAAAAGTGGTCCCCTAAAGTTTTTTGCCGTTTTCTCGGCAAGCGGTTGAGATTTTAATATGAAATTTTACGTCTTTATTTAGTGAAACCTTCTACATCTAACTGCCAAGTAAAATATGATTCTGTTGAAAAAAAGACGAAGTTATAGACTTTTTAACATGACCGCCTACAGATTTTTCAGCATTAAAAATGTTCAAGTTAAAAATGCTATTTAATTTTTTAAAAACTGGTTACACGTTACTGCCGATGACGTCACAGTGACGTTTTTGATAAACAGTAATTTATATTGTTTATAAATTATCACTAAACTATCGTTCTTTTAAAGCAATTGCCGGCTGCTCACCGGATTCATCTTCCAGCAGGACGGCGCGCCGGGCGCGTCAGCACACACAGCGCGCAACGCCGCGCAGCGCACAGAACTGGCTGCGGGCCAGCTGTCCAGATTTCATCACAAAAGACCAATGGCCTCCACATTCGCTGAATATAAACCCAATGAACTATCTCGTATGGGGTGCAATGTTGGAAGCTTACCGCAAGCTTGAAACAAAGCCGAAAACAAGAGCCGAACTCAGGGAAACGCTTCAGGTTATCTGAGGTAACCCGCCACAGGGACCGATTGACAAGGCTGTAAAAGATTTCTCAAATAAGGCGACTGGAGGCTGGTGTTGTAGCTTGGAGCTGGCAGTAAACACTTCGAACATTTGCAATGACAATGGAATTCTGGCATCTGATCATAATTTAATTGTGTTGTTTCAACGATGTTATTAAACTGATGTTGTTGCCGAAACATTTTTGAATGCTGAAAAATTAATAGGCGGTCATGTTAACAAGTCTGTAACTTTGTCGCTTTTTAACAGAATCACATTTTACTTCGCAGTGAGATGTAGAAGGTTCTAATAAATAAATCTGTAAAATTTTAAATTAACACTTTAAACGGTTGCTAAGAAAACAGCGAAAAACTTTAGGGGTCCACTTTTTTCTGCCGCACCCTGTACATACGTCACAACGTAAGGTCACAACGTTAACCAGGAAAGTACTCCGCCTCGGAGGCCTATGGAAAAAATTAGTTAGCCTCCAAAAAGTTAGACTACTGTCATTATGTGTATACTGAATGATAGACTACTGTTAATTCATCAGACCTGAGGAAGGAGGTTGAAGATAGCTACGAGCAGATCGGCGCAGCTGAGGTGACCGATCATCGTGTACATGCGTCCGAGGTCCTTGCGGCGCGACAGCACCACCAACATGCCGAGTACCAGCGCATTGCCGCCCACTGCCAGCAGGAAGATGACCATCTGGACCCCGATCTCTGCCGTGACCAGTGCCTCGTCGCGGCGTGCCAGCGCCGGCCAGAGCGTTCGACCACCCACGTCGACTTCAGGCGTCGTCATGTACACGGTCCAGCTCGACGTTGTTGTCATGTTCCACCACATCACCGCGTCACATCAGACCTAGGCCTACGGCAGCGCAGCGATTGGCTTTTATCCCCCACCAAAAGATCTGGAGTCAAAATAGGGCGCAAGTTTCTTTCCCCCACTTTCGAGCTCAAATCCCCCTCCCGCTTTTGGGTTTACACCCTCCCCCTTTCGGGCTCCTTGTTAAATGTGTTGATGATTGCTCAGTGAAAAATAGGAAGGTTTTGATCTATACCCTTAACAAAACTTGCCCCCTCCTCATTTTTTTCTCCGGCGGAAAATGCTCTCACCAGGTATAGGGATAGAAGCCAGTGAGTGCAGAGCTGGATAGCAATGAGACCGGCCGATCGCAGACCGTGGACAGACGACTCAGCGAAGTCTATCGTAGACAGATTGCAGTGGGTCTCAGTCTGAAATATGTCATTGAACTGCATGCAAATAATGAAAGCTACGGTCACCTAACAGAGGCTATAAATATACTGACGACGCGACTGTTGAGCACATCGGTTTCCGGTTCGTATATTTTCGCGTCGATAAAAACGGACGGATCGAGTTCGCTGTCGCCACTTTCACGCTCCTCGCTTGCAACAACTTCTCGTATTCACTCCTTGCGGCAATTAATAGTTTCAGTGCAGCAACGACGGCCCAAACGAAGAACGAGTATGATGTGTATCTATGCAGCCGAAATGCAACTCGGGAACGGTCGAATACGCCTGCGACGTTCAGCGTACATCGCCGAGTTACGCCAGCAGCGATGGTGCTACAGCTGAAATCGAGCGAAGCAGCAGCAGCAGCGAGTGGAGAAAATGTCCATTTTATCGCAAACCAAACAGCGCCTTGAGCTCAGCTTATTCAGTGGGCGGACGTAGTCCGACGTACCACTTGCTACTCAATCTGCCGTTCAACACTGCAAGTGCATGCAAGGCTATTATTGCAAGCTGCTTTCCGCGGTAGGCATACAGTACGTAAAATGAAAAAAAACGAAAACCGTGCGCTGAAAATTTTATTATCGACGGCCTTTGTTCGGTCTGTAAAACAAATTACTGTGAAATAAATTATCTGGATTATACACCGTGTCGAAGTAAACAGTCAAAATTGTTTTCGTCATAACTTTGTCAAATTTTTACCAACTTCGATAATCTTTGGCACAAAGATGTCGCATAGCTCGATCTGTGATTGGTGGAGTACTTTGACTTACATGTGCACACTGTGCACACAAATTCACTTTAGTTTGCATTAAACATTAAATCCTTTGTTGCAATCAGCTACTTCTTCAGAAGTTTTTTAATGGGCAATTCTGCTTTACGTTTACTGTATCAAAGAGTCAGGATTTAAAGAATTAAATTTAATTTTATTTAATTTATTATTTATATGAAAACATACCTTCATATGACTACATTACAAAGGAAACTTAATTTTAATAATTTATTTGTTAGTTAACTTTTATATGCCTAAAGAATGGGTCAAAACGGCCCCATACTGCGGTTTTCAGAATTACTTTTTTGTCTTTCGTTGATGCCATCAATTATTATGTCTCTTTGTTCTGCATGTTTTTCTGTGCATGTATTGCATTTTCCTTATTTGACTTTTAGGTGGCCAGCTTTGATGGGCCTGTGTCCTTTCTGGCAGCCTGGTTGCTTTTTCCCAAATAAATATTGTTGTTTGTTTCTCATCATCAAAGGCATTTTCGGACATATTGCACACCTCTTTACCCTTGACAGGTTAAGTTTTTCAGGTCTTGGAACATACTGGATAATATCGATAAATTAACACGTGCTCGATATTGCTGTCGATGCTAACATTTATTACTAACGCAGTTCTTGTGTTCATTTGCTGTTTATCTGACTAGTTATTGTGTTTCGGCAATAAAAATACTGAAATATATTTTAACTTTTGACAAAAGACAAAAACGGTTATTTTTTGTTGTGCGTTATAAAAGTTCATGTTTTACTTACTTACTTACTTATGTACTTACATTAAAAACATACAGCAGACCGTTCTGAAGTTTTTTTTCTGAAACCATTTCGAATGATGCACAAAATGCTCTAAAGTATCACGCAAAATGCATACACCTTCTCGTATTCACTCCTTGCGGCAATTTCTGTTTCAGTACAGCAACGACGGCCCAAACGAAGAACGAGTATGATGTTAGGGTTAGGGTGACCCCCTCTTAAGGAGGGGTCACACTGGCGGTCCGGATGGCCGTCCGAACGGTTGGTGTTTTTGACGGCCGTTTTGACGGACCGCCAGTGTGACCCTCCTTTAGGCTGGCGAGGCTGCCGAAAAAGCTTAGATATGAAAATACTTCTACATCTTGCTTAGTGTCGTTCGATATAGTCATTTATTCATACATAATGTAAATCACTGGAAAGAAAATGATCGATACAGCTTTCGTCGTGGTGATGGAGACGAAACAAAAAGAAGACATAACAAATGCATCGATAGTAAAAATTAAAATAACAACATACATCACTGATTGCTGATATCAGTGAGCTTGCCGTTAGGCCTACAACAACAGTTGCCTTGCAGTTCTCTGCCACGTACATTCACCGTAATAATAGGCCTAATAATAATTAATATTAATATCAATATATTAATAATTAATATCAAACCGAAAACTTAGTAACTTTCTTTACCACTCAGTAGTGATATGCCTACAAGATGCCGGTTTTTTTTCACTTAACACGACAAAAAACCAGCATGGCAGGCGTGTTGGGAAAACGAAATCGTCGATCACTTTTCTGCGATATTATTTTACGTTGAGGGAAATCATAGACGTGTGGAAGAATGAGAGTGGCGGCAGTAGCAGCAACGCATCTGTTGGCCTCGGGCTTCGCGAACAGTTTTTGTTTCGCGAGATGGTATTCCGCGCGTTTTCACGTCTGGGAATTTGGTAGCCTACGTGGATAATGGAGTAAACCAAACAAGACACTGGACGTCAGTAAGTCCACTCCCGGTCTGTAGGCCTATAGCATCAAGTGCAGTTTTTTTGCGATGCTTGGTAGCTTGATATGTATAAAGTGATGGGCTAGCTGTACAGCTTACTGCTATATAGTTATCTCCTAATCACTACCACTACAAAATGTGCACAGTGCCGATGTCAAGTCAGAGAGAGACAGACATTTCCCCTGGACACTTCTCCCGGACATTTTCCTCCGAATGTTTTCCCCTCACGGACGTTCCCTCTGCTTTTTGCATACCCAGACATTCCCCCCCCTTATGTATGACGAGCGCGTGCGTGGCCTTTCTCCGCGAGTCTGACGTCGTCGACGGCATGCAGCTATAGGTGCTGCAAGGCTGCGTTACCGACGTGGAAGAGGCCGACAAGCTACAGACGCTGCTAACGACCTGCTGCAGCGGCTGACGACGACGACCACAACGGCGCCTCTGTTCCGCGCATCACGCTGCGCCCGCTGCCGCCGCTGTTCCCGGTGTCCACCTGGAACGTGCATGTCGCCACGCTGAACGGCGACCACCGGACGAGGCGTATACACCCGAGGTGTGGTGCGCCACTGTAGCAGGATGCGGCCGCGGCGTAGACGACACTGCTGCAAAATGCACGTGGCCAGCCGCCGGAAAAGCATCTCAAGATGTCCACCAAGATTCTGCAGCATCAACTGCACACCATCTGTGCAGCCGACGAGATGGCTAAAAGACGGTGGAAGAGACCTTGCGTGCGGTCTTGCGCACAGTCCGCTTCGAGTGAAAGTGACAGTGACACTTTGCTGACTAGTACACTATTTCTTTTTTTGGACATTAGCTGTATATAATATCGCCTTATTTCAGTGACATTTAAATTAATATATGAAAAGACTTGCTGTATATATATATATAATATATAACTATATATATTTATTCATAACTATTACATTTTTTAAATACGCTGTATATATTGCTGTATGTGAGACATTGATACATTTGGATATTTGCTATTTGACCATATAATGTCAGCGATTGATACTTACACGAAATAGAACTTACACTCGGCACCGCCATACATAGGGGGGAATGTCCGGGTATGCAAAAAAAGCAGGGGGAACGGCCGGGAGGGGAAAACGTCCAGGGGGAAAACGTCCGCGGGAAAGTGTCCAGGAGGAAATGTCTTACAGCCAAGTCAGAAAGTCTTTTAAAGCTATGTACTTTTACAACTTTTTCGTAATAATTTAATTTTTTTTTTCTACTGGTATTGAGTACAGTTTCGTTGTTATCTTTTTGTATGGCATTTTATCACTTCGGCTTTTTTTGAATAGAACCAGCGAGTGTTTGAAGAATGATCGTGATGAGTGAGCTGCTCTCTGTTCATTATAAAAAATAACAATAATATTTTGTTTGTAATGAACTTTTACAACAACGACATTACTCCATGTACGACATTACTCGCAAGAGGATTTGTACATTAGGCCTACTGAAAAAAGAAGAAGAAGATAGGTTAGTGTCGTTTCTGATTGCAAATAATTTCTTCAGTCGTTCTCAATTGAACCTGATGCGATACATTTACAACTTTTCGATTTTTTTAAATGCGCTAAAAAGTTAGATAATGCAGGTTTTGGCTAAAATTCATTTCAAATGCAGTGTGTCAGATTGCTACGCTGTCTACATGTTCATTTGTGAGCATTATATCAAGGTCCGTCTTTATGGGGGTGGCACCTTGGCACTGTGCCAAGGGCCCCGCGCCCCAAAGGGGCCTCGCGCCTCGAAAGGGTGGTGTTCGCCGCAACGGTCGATGGATCGATCGATTAATCTAACCAATTTTCGTCGCGCTAGGGGATAAATTATTGTCACAACTTGAACTTAGTCAAAATGTGTAAAAGGTGTTGGGGGAACAAAAATCTATTGTACGTCTAAAATCTACAGAAAATAAAAATCCACCTTCCTTACATGTACTTAGACCTATCATAATTTTTCGTGTAGTATGGTTACGAGTCACTATGTGGTTTTAGGGGCCCCATGGGTAAGTCAGAGCCAAGAGCTTCGCGCTGGCAAAAGACGGCCCTGATTATGTCACACTGCAGCTAATTTTTTCGCATTAAATGTAGGGGTTACGTGAGTGGATTGGAGTTTATTACCTGAAATACTGTAGCCTCTGGTGCGATACGGCGACAGTGAGCTGCAGGACAATAGCCGCTGCGTCGACTGGGATTTGAATGAACTGCAGTCGGGGCAGAGCAGGTACTGCATGGAAATAACGCGAGAGCAAATATTTGCCAACAATCGATACGGTCTCGGTCACGTCTGGAGCCGGACACTGCAGGCGCTTCAATTTTTCGCTCGAATAGCAGCACTTCTCGGTGCAGAAAAAACCGACGTCGGCGCACTCAGTTTTCCGTCCAAATGCACGTCCAGCCTGTGGAAGCTGCATGCGTTTTATTACTGCTCGGGATCCATGGTTGATCGCAAATCACTTAATGATAGTCTATGTCCCGCGCGTACTACGCTTTTGTCTGTGTTTTACGAGTGCACCGCCAGTAACAACGACGATATTTTTGCGGCATGTTACGTGTTATTTGCTACTAGCATCGTACAAGCTCGATTAGCGATGACTGAATTTTTGTCAAAAAGACTATACGATATAACAAATGTGGTTAATAGTTAGACGAACTTAGGGCCTAATAATTAACTGCAGTTTTGTGTTTGTCATGAATCGCAGTATAGTTTTCACCGTTTAAATTATGCGATGTGTTTAGGCACGCACCTTATTTGTATACATAATTTATGCAAATCGTACAATGACTACTGTTAGTGCTGTTGATGTTAATGAGCCATTCGCTGACAAATCACGTATGAGTTTCCCACTATCCGGTAGTGCTTTGTTTTTACCTCGAACCGTTTTCGAAATATTAGCAGTTACAAGTGACGTGACGGGTAATGACTTTCGGTTAAATACCAGAAAAATTTAAGTTACAACTTTATTGCTTTCTATATTACTGGCACTCTGATCTCTTTGCGCCACACTGCGCTAGAATTTTTAGTAGCTTAGCTAAAATGCAGCATTTCAAAGTTATTCAAGATCACCGGCGACTGTTATGACTCTACAGATAATTATGACTTCATTATATTGCTTCACAGCAATTATAAGAGACGTAGACTATCTACTTGTTTCCGATATGCGAGAAGTCTGTGCTGGTTTGCTTTGATTGGTTTCAATAGATGGCAATATTTTAAAAACGGTACAAAACAGAGACGCCGCCTGAGATGGTAATACGGTGGTAATGATAGACCGACAGGAAAACATACAATCGAATAGCGCTATTTCCCGCGACACTTAAAACCCCGGGCAGGTCTACTGACTTTAGCCATCGCAAGCGTATACGTTTTTCGAAAAAGACAGGAAGACAAACAGAACTTCAAAAATCTTTAATGTAAAATATAAAAGAACTTTACAAAATCGTAAAATTATCGTGCGTGGATAATACTTAGTAGTTAGGCTAGAACAAGTTATATAACAAAATAATATTACTCTGCCATGGTGGAAATATTATCATCTGTAACTGATCTCGCACGTCAGCGCTAAAATGCACTACGTATTCTCTAATGATTTGAATTCCGCGGTATCAACTATACACTTCACTTAGCGGCAACATTAGGACTAATCTCTACACGAGGACGTCTGCTAGCCGGTCCGTCAATCGTCAGTTCGTGGCATGAATCCACTCCATATCCGCGAGTGCGCGCCCGTTTGACGAAGCGTCGTGACAGAGTACCTGCTCGCCGGTCGCGTGTTGGTACTGCCATAATAGCGTCATTAGTTTATTTTCTCCACTGGCCGGTCGGACGACGATGCGGTCGGACTGGGCGCCGATAAACAATGTCGGTGGAATACGTTTCGTAACGTTTGTGTTGACTATAGTCGGTGCACGTCGGCGGCGAAGCGCAACGATAACTGCAAGCATTAATAGGGTGTTTACACGATCGAGCAAACATCGAGCAGCTAGCTATGGTAATTAGCAAGCTAATAAGGAGGGCGGGCGGGTTGTAATTAAAAGGCCTATATAACACGTGAGTGATGTGATCAGCTGTGGGCTAAGAGCCTAAGCCTAGGCCTACATTTGAGCCAGGGGCGGGGTTCCAATAGGTCTGCTTCAGCCAGCTCGATGTTTGCTCGATCGTGTAAACACCCTATAGGCCGCGACCAGTCCGGAAGTCGTTTGTGCGTGCATGATGGCTCGTAAAGGCGGTCACGTTTCAGGCGCGCTCGACACTTTTGTACGCTTTCAAAGTAATCTCATTGCAGGTGCGCATGCGCACGAGTGTCGGAGTCGCGAATATTTACCGGCATGCACAGCTGCATCCGGTGGTCGCTGCGAGCGACAAAGTCGGCTGCGGCGCCGGAGCAATTCGATTTATGACGTCATCGGCGGGCACCGACCGAGTCACGTGACGTACGCGCTATGACGTCATGTACTCCGGCCGCCGATCGTACATCGGGGTATATTAATCCAGGCGAGCGATAAGCGATCTCTTACGGAGTGTTGTATGTGGAAAAGACACACGAACTCAACTATATAGTTCAGTGTCAATAATAAACGTGTTCGGTGCGAGGAGCGCCAGGCGCTGCAGCCTGTGCGATCATTAGGGCTCGCTCCAGTAACCGCAGCAACCGCACAGATGTAACAGCTTAAATCATCAAGCTCTCATCTCCCCGAACAATCCTTCTTCTTTACAAGTTCTGTCGGAACGTCGTCTTGTTCTGTGACGCCGCATGCAGCAGTCCAGCACTAAATATTACATGCTGCTGCGGTCTGCAGTCACTTCTGACATCTAATGCCGCGGCTACACGCACCGATTTCCTCAGACGCCTCGGAAGGCTCGGCGACGTCAAACAACACCTCGGACGAGGAAATCGGCCCGTGTAGCCACGGCATAACATAAATGGCTGCGTTAGGCGGTGATTTGTAACCTGTCTGACGCTGCAGTATGTCATTTTCGGCCATGTTAATAATTATGATGTCGGGTTTGTTGTTTTTTTGCAAAAGATTTACAGACAACCGTAAAAAATTAACATTATACAACATCTACGTTTTAGCTCAAGGCCAAGATCAGGTCTATGGCCATAGAATTTGACCTCTAGGTCATTGCAAGATTAAAGCCGGACATACAGTATAATATGCTTTTATCAAACCGTTATCTAGTACTAAAAACTCCCAACAAATCGGCAGCCTACTGTGAGCAAAAATATGCTTTACATAATGATTACATCCATCATTTTGCATAACAAATATAATTCTTTGATAAACTCCAGCCTAAACATTAAAAAAAAACTTCTGCAGCCTATGCATAGGCAATGCATGCCAGGATGGTTCAAAAGATAGGCCTAGACTAATTCAAGTATAATTGTCATTCAAAGTTATTGTAGAAAATAATAATAAAATTTAATCAAACGTCTACGTACGAGGACAGCAATTGTTTTCATGCGTAAACATTTGTACCGGTAAGTCGTTGCGCAGTTTCTTAGCGACGGCTGGGCTTCTTGCCGAGTTACAATGGCGTACGCAAGAAGCGAAACGCTTAATGACTCACTAAACATTTCAACTGCAGTCTCTCCAGAGTGTCGTACGGATGCTGGTGTTGCTGCTGCTGCTGCTGTCGCAGCTGAGTCTGGTTTTCGCGCCAATACTGTGTCTGTTCTTGTCGACGACGTCGCATTTTTCATTAATAGTTGCTCGCAGCTTGTTGTCAGGATGATGTGTTTGTTTCATTTCTCTTACCGTTTCATCTACATCAACCACCCTGCCTGTAGAAGATCTAGTCTGCTACTTTAGTTCTGAACTGGGCAACTGGCATTGCAAACGATGATCATCTGCCAGTTGTATCTAGACCACATTTTTTTGTGACAGTTAAACGCTAAATGGACGCGTATATATTTGCTGTTAATCTAAAATCTAACAGACGTTAACAGCATCATTGTGTTGTATTGCTATTCATACAATAAGGAAGCATTCCAATTGATTGCACGTAAACACAGGTTTTTAAGTTTTTAAAAAATATTTTAAAAATTTAACGAAATTTGTTCTAAAATATTTGTCGGAAATCGAAATCTCGATGTCCATTGCGCGTGAGCGCGTTACTAGATTGTCAACATTTCGTTTCTCTCGTTTATTTTATTTTCACATTTTGTACACTTCTTCTTGTATAGTGCAGATGTAATGCAGCGAAAGCAGTCGGCTTGAAAAGGCGAAGTTCCTGTGCTTTTAGCTCGGCGTGCTAATCAAGTTGAAGTCATTGGCATCTGCACGCGAGATCGCGAGATCGACCAACAGAAAAGGGGCCTTTTCAGCGTTCATCGGGAGACGTTATTCAGTTACTGTGACGTTTGCCCCCAACGCAGCTAGGTCGACTTAGCTGAGGGGTCCACAACAATCTCGTAAAGGTCGGGTGGGTCCTTGATTTAGCCTAGACGTAAGCTGAAGGCCTCTAGTTTTAAAG
>Ga0209367_1010478_pt1 | contig 12419 bp, 5 predicted proteins | sample WorMetLIZISLAND2_FD_187412 | JGI IMG/M metagenome (GOLD analysis project Ga0209367, IMG submission 187412) | Marine gutless worms symbiont microbial communities from Max Planck institute for Marine Microbiology, Germany - Olavius geniculatus... ... | reverse complement strand
CCCTAGGTTCAAGGAGGCCGGCGCAGGCGGGCGTCAAAGACAGCTACCCTCCTAAAAAGTGGTTATTATACCGCAATTTTCTCGCGTAGTGTAAAAATGGTGGCAGATAGGTACATACATGCTGCTTATCATAACAAGCACTGGTGACAGGCTTTTTAAATTTATCAAGATTGATGACCTTGAACCCTAAAAATTTTGATTTAACGTGATTTTTTGGCGATTTTTGGCTGCAAAAGAGTGAATTACGACGAAATGGATGGAGATAGACTACGATTAACTGCGAACAGTAACTGCTATAGGCTTTCGCACGTCTCGTGAGCTTTGCTCAAATTACTTGTAGTGTTTGCCGTGATTTGCCATGAATTTTTGCACGGGCTGCACTTTTGTGTCAAAATCCGTAAAATTCGATTGTTAAACATTGAAAGTTTACCTTAATATGACCTCGTTGATCATTATGATAATCATTTGCAGCTGTTCATATTTTACTTGTTATAAAAACGATTAATGTTAGTCATTTTGTGAGACGACGATACATGACTGATTGTTGACTAGGCAGAGAACAAAAATGTTTGTCAATGAGACGTTTTTAACGCTATATATGACCATGAATTGGCACCGTGAATTCGGCGTGAATTTTGCGACTTTTCTAAAAGTATGCCGTGATTTTTTCACTTTTGCACCATGATTTTCGTACAGCCCTATACATTTGGTGCAGTGCAGTTGAAATAAACTGAACTGCTTCCTGCTATTGGTCTGCATTCGGCTGTTCATTGATGATGATGGTGGTGATGACGATGATGAACTGCATTGCCATTTAGTACTGTCTGTGAATTGCAACTGAACTATTTATATATGTTAAAACCTGAAGGATAACTGATAACTGATGGTCATATTTACTAAAAACTGATAAAGTTTATGAATGAAAATATATGTTACCTTGGATGGCTACTGTATCATCATTTTATTTGTTGATTAAAATTAATAATGATTTCAATTATTTTTTAACTTTTGTGGAGTTAACTATTTAATTTTTGTAATCATGGCCAGCCCTATATAATATTAATGTTGTCAATAAAGTATATTGATCCATATTACACTCCATGTTCTAGCTTGACAAGTGTGATACGTCACTGTGATACAGTGACATATTGAATGTAATTTGAATGTTCAAGTAATGCTGTCAGAGCCTGCAATGATGAAGTTTTGACCTTGCAGAATCCTGCCTGTATGATATTAGAGCCATTATGGCAGAACCCACTAATATCTGGTGGGATATTGTGCATAACAGAACCTAATGGTTGTCTGAGCAGGCTGCTGTTAGTATTACTATTGTTAGTGTTAATGATGTGTGGATGTGTCATTGCTGATACCATGATACGTGTTATGTCTGTATGGTCGGATGTTTAAAACTGTTTATTGTGCCGTGTTTCCAGCTGAGTTCTTTCATATATAGGCTTGCTGATCTGGCTCTGTTGCCTTAAGTGCTTGTGGTTTTGGTGACGGAAAATCCAGTCAGAGTCGTTGCTGCTGCAACAATTGTCAAAGGTTCTCCTTTACGAATCTGACTTGAACTGGGGTGAAATAGGTTTGTTGAACATCTAACAGAAGTGATAGTGAGTGGATGTGTGTATTTTTGTTGATAACTGTTGCTGAGCAGAAGTGGTCGAAGGGCAAGGTGCGTGACAAGCTAAACAACCTGGTGCTGTTTGACAAAGCGACGTACGACAAGTTGTACAAGGAAGTGCCGAGCTACAAGCTGATCACTCCGGCCGTAGTGTCAGAACGACTCAAGATCCGTGGCTCCTTAGCGCGTGCCGCTCTCAAAGAACTCCAGGCTAAAGGTTAGTAAGGCTTTTAAAAGTTGTGTGCTTTCCTCTGTGGTATGGCGAAAAAGTAGACACAGGATGTGGAGAGTTATTTTTATTGTTATTTCCAGTGATGTTGTGCCGTATTAGAGGACTTCTAAAGAACAAAGAGGCACACTGAGTAGCACCTATGAGATGTGGAGGAAGAATATTGAATATTTTTGAGGTTTATTTTAGCAATTTTAGGGGGCAGGCAGCAACCTAATGCAAAGGACTTTTTTGCGTGCACGGTTCTATGATTTGTAAGTGGTGAGAGTCTGGTAATATTGCAGAAGAAGTTTGCTCAATGATGATCAACATAAGTAGACAAGCATATATCAGAATATTAATACTGTTGACATCCTGATCTGATGAGCATTCTGGTTTCTAGTGAATCTGCATTTTTAGAATTTAAAAACTGACCAGATCTTTTTCTGTCTTTTATTTCAAGATTAATATGCAGTGAAAATAGAGATAAACATCATATGACACTTGACTGAATTAAGTAAAGTTGATTTGTTGCTAGTGTTATTAACTTGGTCAAAGGAAAGAATTTGCTATTTTGCTTACATCTGCTCGTCTTTCTGTTTTCTGTATTGACCACTAGATTTCTGACAAAAGTTTTTTGAACACGTGGCATAGACCAAAGACCAAGTAATTAGATTTTAGTTGGCTGTCTTGATCACAGTTTGAATCCAGGAGCTTTTGTTTAACAATACATATGTAAGATACGAGTTAAAACGCGCTTACTTATTTACTTTGCTTACTTAAATTTTTCTGTACGAGAGACAGTGTTGTTGTTGAGGCCCGGATGTAGAAAATGGCTGTAACCTGTAATCACATGTTTTCTGTAGTTTGGTGATAGTTTCGTGACGGATTTTTGTTGTTTTCTCTAATGTTAGTATATATTACCTGTCATCACTTACACACGTGTTTTATTACTCATTTGTTCACCATGAACGAAAATCCCAGTAAATCCTCAGCAGCTGGGGGTGGGTCAAGGCCGGAAATCACCACTAGATTGTCACCAGCCCCGGCCGCCGGGGAATTTGCACATATAGAAGGTTATGTAGATTATTGCATTATTTTTATGTCAGGTGGATGCACTGTTCTGCATTTCTGATTTTGGTTGTGCTTTGATCAGATGTTTACTGTTAATGTGTAGTAGCTTAGTTTGTAGTGGTTTGTTTGTGGCCTAAAATTAACTAATATAGAAGATGCATGTTAGATGGGTCTTTCTCCCTGGAGAAGCAGAAGAGTTGTTTTTGGGAGTTGCAGCCCAGGTCAAAATTTTGACTGCAAATTGCAGCCCAACCATTACAAACAGCTATATTTATCCCATTTATACCAGCGCCAACCCCATAGAATTTCCATTAAAATTACATGAATTTTCAATTTTGTGTAGTGAGTCTGTTTGAAGCATCCTATCAGTTTGCTCAGTGATGATCATCGACAAGCATATGTCAGACGTTGATACTGTTGAAATTCTGATCTGATGAGCATTCTGATTTCTGATAACATCTAGAATGACTTAGAAAATGCAGAGTGACCACTTTTTTGAAAGTCACGAAATTTAGAAAGACCATTTGCCAATCTTGGAAAGTCATAGAATAGTTATGGAAAATAAGCATAATGTTATGGATTTTATTGTTATTTCAGTGAAAATGTGGGACTGAAAATGTGCATTTTTCTCTCTGCTAGAGCCGCTCTTTGACTTTAAAATTTGCTAAAAATGTGTCTCCACCTGGACCCTGCTGGGGAACTTACAATGCTCCCCCAGACCCTCTAGTTGGTCCCACCCCTGTTGTATTCGGAAAAAAGGTTGTGCTAATAGGTCATGATTTTCATTTGTTTAGTCATGGAGTATTTTTTTAAAAACAGAATTGTCATCCTGATTATAACTAGTAGCTAACTATTTGCACTTTTATTAACTTGCGTATGTGTTTGTGCGTGCAGGATTGATTCGGTTGGTAGAGAAGCATCATGCGCAGATGATATACACGCGAGCAACAAAGGCCGGAGCTGCTGCCGATGAATAGACCAGACACAGCAAGCACCCCCGTGATATCATAGACACCCTCTTAGTGACGTTACTGAGCCGCAATAGTGCTGTGGCGTCATAGTGATGTCACAAACATTCGTTATGATGTCACACTTATCTCTCAACATAACATTACTGTGCAGCTGTTCCGGCCCGATGGACTCGTTGTCGCTGTGAATTAATAAATATGTGTTTTATTGTTATTTGTTTGTTTGCTTTTTTGGCATTTCTGGTGGCAGGTCTTGGGAGTTAACTGCTTTCTGGTTCAATTCATGAATAGTAGTCTAATCATATGAACCATATCTGTTGGTTATCGTAGTAATTTTCTTTTGCTCAGAATACTATAGTAAGTGATTAACATATATAACTTTGCGTTCATTTGCGCAAAGTCTATGACCACATCGTTCTAACTCAGACCCTTAGGCTTCTTCACCCAGGGAGTTCATCTCCACTCCAGGCCCATTTATCCAGTTACAGCGTTTAGGGGGTGCAATAAGCTTCCCCAGTGGGGCGTGGGGCATAGCCCTAGCAGCAAACGCATCGATTTGTCAGGCGCTGTATTTAATAAGTCAAAACTTCTTTTCCACTCTAGCACTGCTCCTTGTGTCGGTTTCTGTCCACTGACAAGTCTTCAGTAAGTGTTAAAAAAGCTCAGCAAATGACATCATCTTGCCGTCATCACCGTCGACCAGAAATATAAAGTACGCCATAATGTACCATTTTAAAGAGGAAAATTCAAAAATTTTCTCCACAGAGGGGCCCCATGAAAATGGTTGGGGTTCCCCGAGAATGTTTCCCCGGGCCCCGCTGTGGCTATCGACAGGCCTGCGATAGGGTTATTGTTTTGATAATGTCAGGGAAATTGTCATTCCATGACTGGAAAAGTCAGGGAATTTTGCTACAGAAAACCTGTAGGAACCCTGTGTTAGGGAACTTTGCAATAGAAAGCATCCGTGATTGGCTTGGGCATTTCCACCACACCTCAAATGCGTCTGGCTGAAATAGGCGTATTAATTTTGCAACTGTGTCCCAATTAAAAGTGGTCCTCTAGAACACTGTCAATAACTACGTTAAACTGAAACTAACGTGTTTTCGTTATCCCTCTTGACCTTGTTTACAGTTACGTATTATGTCTAACTTGTTTGTGTTCAGTTATAGCTATTTTTAGGAGAGACACTTAATTAGGATACAGTGTACAGTGCGTTCACTGGCGGATCTATGGTGCACTGCAGTGGGAATCTGGCCATGCCCGTCCTCCCTTCCAGTCATATGCAGTGGCCAATACGGCTACATAATTTTCTTTTTTGAAGTGCATGCGAACATAGTGGAAATATTTGTAAAAAACGAAATATTTAGGTGGAAATTATGCATATAATTGCCAAAGCGCTTTCTGCTTCAGTTCCCTGACCAGGGTTTTTGTCTCTGGACCGCGCCGAGGACTATGCCCAGACTCATTGTAGGCTCGTGATACCGCGTTTACCATGCCCGAGTTGCTACCTCTTCCAATGACTGAGTTACACTAAAACTAAAGTCCAGCATTTTCTAGTTAGCCTAATTTGGAAGAGAGGGCTTGCACAAGACTTGGCTTAGATGTATGAACCATAAATAAAGAAATCCAATTCTGAGTAGGTCTAATGACGTTTTTACATACAAATACGTTTCTTTATAACGGTTTGTTAAATTACTCTAGTCTATAGCAATTTGTTTTGTAGACCACTTGTTGGGGCACCGTATCAGGGACGTCGAGAGCCACAGCAGGGCTCGGAGAAACATTATCGCGGGGCCCCTCTGGGGAGAATTTTTCAATTTTTCTTCTCTTAATGGCACAGCTGGTGTACTTTATATTTTTGAGTGACGGCGGTCCCCAAACGTCGTAAGGCACGGGGTAACTTACCCCCTAACCTCCCCTTTCGACGTGCCTGCACCGTGTACACAAGGTTCTAGTGTCGAGAAGTGAAGTCGCCACTCGCCAGAAATCAGATATGCTATGCCATGCATCAAATGTTATGACAGAAACTAGTCACACTCAGAGTGATACATTTCCATCACTCAGTAATCGTCCAGTATCAAATTCCCACACGCTACGATTGACACAAACATAAGTAGCTTGTGACCTGGTGTAGGCGAAGTGTTTGGTCTTGAATCACACTATCAACGAAGTTGGCCTACGTCTAGCCTGCTTACAGTATGCGGACACGTATGGTCTAAACCATCTCCGTAAACAAGCCGCCAGGTCAACTCAGCCTTTTATCCCAGGTAGGTACATCGTGTGGCCTGGCCTGTCTGACTGGGGTTAAAGCGGGTACGTTCACCTGTATCAGATGGCAGGTATCCTAACTATGGGATTCCATGTGACAGCTGAAGCTAAGCTGGTTTCCCAAGTTCCCGTAAAAATAGCTATGACCCAAACGCAAGCATTAATTTAAACTACGTAACAATATTCTGCAATGGTTTCGAGCAGCGTTGATAAGTCTGCCAGCCATGTCACGATATCGTGACGTGTACATGTATATCCAACTAGCCTAAGCCTATATTTCATCAGCACGTTTGCAAAACTGGTCTGGGCTTGCAGAGGCATGTCGCGGTGGCGCGCGTCACGCGAGCAAGGTAATCCCTTCAGCAGAGCACTGCTACATGGCTGTAGTGCAGTTTGATAAATTTCTGGATCGAAGATCCACGCGGTAATTCTTTGATACTGTGCGCCACAGTTACAGACTGATTGGAAATAACAAATTTAGACCTGCCAATTACTTTGATTCATTTCGGCCTAGCAGAGTAGGCAATGGCGTCTACTTGTTTCTGACGGTAGCAGTACGTAAGTAAGCCTAAGACTAGGCCTGCAAAGTATTTTAGAAGCTTGCAAATTTTCCGTCATCTCCAGTTTTCTCGGGTTTAGTCCGATCGGCTGCGAAAAATAAATAGGTAAATTGTTTTTTTTCTCTGGAACAGGTTTTGGGTTTTCAAAAACAAGAAGCCCAGCTATCGCTAGGAAAAGCTGACTCTACCGGCTACGTCCGAAGCCCAGCGTCCGGCTTTCAGTCACGAAGAGAAAGCGATTTCTCAGAGATGACACAGTTCCATGCACGCTATGTTAACGAAACGCTGTCTCAAAAGCTACAGTGAACGCTAGTATAACAGACATCGCACGTGGTCATCTCGCCAGGTGATATAAAAAGCTGCAGAGTAAACGAACGAGGAGAATATTGGAAGCAGGTTTTGCAAATATTTCCCACAACAAAAACGCCTTGCTTGGGAAGACACGCTATATACAGCCTATACAGTTCTTGTTGCAGTACTGATCGCCGTTCAAGGTCAGTGAAGGGGAATGATTTTCATCTCATTTGAAAGCCAATATGCGACTTTCTATTAGTGATCAATAGCAACCTACGCCCTATTTCTCACCGTTTTTCAGATATGGTCAGTTTTCTGTCAAAAAAACGCGCGTAACGGCCTTCAAGGTCATTTAAGGTCAATGATTCCTTTTTAATCTGACAGGGCACTACCTATTAGTGATTAATAGTAACCTAGGTCACACTCTCATCGTTTCCGAGATATGACCACTTATAGCTTGAAACATTCCATTCCGTAGTGCATTACGACCCTTTAAGGTCATCCAAGGTCAATGATTTATATGTCATTTAAAAGCCAGTATGCGACGTCCTATTGTATTGATCAGCAATAGCAACGTCCTATCTTAATTGCACCGTTTAGCCACAGTACGACCGTGACAGACGGACAGACGACAATCATGACAACAGCTCGACCGTTACTTAAGTACGATCGGCTAAAAACTAATACAACACAAGGCCACAGGTCCTATAGGCCTAGGCCTTACTTTAAAGTAATTCTTCAGCCTTAGCCAAAATAGGCCTATTTTGAGGCATTTGAAAAAAAACTGCTAGATTTTTATTAGGCCTACAGCGCAAAAGGATTTCCAAACGGGAACCTGATAAGCATAAGCCTATAGGCCCTAAGCCCAAAAATTACCAACCCGATTTTATTGACGGGCCGGATAGCATAGGTTTTCGGAATTGCGGCCAAAGGGCGGATCGACATGAAAATCTCCGACGACCGAGCAGAGCTGAGCAAATGATCGCTCTGGTAGCGTACATGTCTGTACGGTTCTTTGCATGCATCTACTTGCAGTTGCCACGAAACGTCGTTTCGCCTTCTCTTGTGTATCAGACTCAGTCGTGTACCCTGCGCTGCAGGCGTTAAGGCGCATTCAGAGCGAACGAAATTAACTGATCGAACTGTAATGACGCAATTGACATATTGTACGAGTTCAGTTTTGTCGTTCTGTACACGCCTTTATAATAGTGTTAACTATCAACTACTGATGCAGCTTATTCCTTCATCTCTGGACAGGTGTCTTCGCAGGTCGTGAGTCAGTGTAACTGCACGTTGACGATAACTGTTTTAGCGAAGACGCACGTACAATGTCGTAGCCTACATGTATAGAGCAAAGAGCCGAAGCGCACTACATGTATATTACTATGGTAAGTTGCGTCTGTCGATCCGTTGGTCTCTATAAAATGTTGATGTATCGTGACTGGGTTTTAGACGAATAAATATAATTTGGTGTCTTCACTTAGGTCTTTAGCGCACCATACAACGACCTGATTCTACCCAAATGCGAAACTTGCGTCATCATTTTCTGAAACGGTGCAATTTGGCTTAAGTTGCTATTTTTCATTAATTGCAATTTAGGAAATGCATATGCGCTTTCAATTGGTACCGGAATCAACCCCCTCGGATGACCGTGAACAACCTTTGCACAACACGTGCATCTTTCGGATCAGGGCCTATTCGCGGAAAAGTTGGGAAAGTTTGAACGATGATACTAATTTGTAGACCACACTTTCAATTTCAGCGACGAAACTGTAGCGGCGACGATCGTCAAAACAGGTTGCTCGAACGATCGCCTGTTCGGTTGCGGCTATCGTCACTGCGACGATCTCCGCGACAGTCTCTTCGTGTAGGCTATTCGCCACAGAACTCAGATATTTTTTGAGCTCGGTCTGTTAACATTCATTAGGTAGGTATAACCGTATATTAGCCTAATGCACAAAATTCGAATAAACGGCTAAAAAGCATAGGGACCGTATATGTAGGCCTGTTGCTGACTAATGTTTATCTGATGGTGCTCGTGTTTTTCTGTGATTTCATGTTTTAGTTATTTCAATTCTTGTACCTTTTACTAAACTTTTATTTTTATCGCACGCGTGTACGCCATCTAGAATTTCGCACTGTTTGGTAGTATAATGAACCTAAATTGTTTACAGTTGGCTTGGTTTGTAGTACATCTGTACATCTGCCTGCCTGTCTATTTGTCTGTCATTTTATTTGTACTACCTGAGTGGTGAATAAAAGTATATATTTTGTTTTGACGCGCGTATTAGCTGTAGTAATTCTGTCCGTCCGTCTGTCTGTCTGTCACGATGCAGTACCAATCCAAGCCCAGGAGAGATAGAGACTTCATGTTTTTACCGTATAATACTTTAGAGTGTCTGGTATTTTACGACAAAATATTATACAACTGTGTGAGAAGGTTTCCCTCAAATGAAAGCGTGAAAGAGGGGTACCTCCTAAAAGACGTTTTTCCGCTATTGGCTCGTCTAGTGTGAAACGGTTGCAGATAAGCACAGACATGTTGGCTATGATAACAAGCACCAGCGACGAGTTTTTTAGGGGTGTCGACGTCGATGACCTTGAATGATCTGAAACTCGCAAAAAGGGGTTTAGTGATTTTTTTGCGATTTTGGGCTGCAACACACATTTCAAGTGAATTGCGCCGAAATGGCTAGAGATAGGCCTAGACCACGACATTCTGCAGACAGGAACTCCTATAGGCTGTCGCTCGCCTCATGAGCATTAGCTCGGATTTCTTGTAGTTTTATCGCACATGTATAGGCAGCGCTTTGTTTAACTTCTATTATAGCAAAGGAATTTAACTTGGCCTAGAGGAAAATGTTATAGCAAAAGGAAGACGCAAATGGCAAAGTCACTTAACACGGAACTGTTGCATTGATAGAAATGATTCGTTGCTATGCAATGGTATGAATGACTAACTGGCGTGATCGCGCTTCACTGCGGTCTCAGTCCACGATCACATGTAGACCCTCGGTGCGTTTTTCAACCGAGAGAGAAAGAAGGGGAAACAAGTAAGGACACGTCTGACTGAACTGCAAACAACTAACAGCAGCTCTATAGCATTATTGGGCGTAATTGCTTTTGCAGCGCCAGTGATTTCGTCCGTTTCTACACATTACTCCGTCCGTCTGTCTGTCGTCTGTCACATTCGTACACCCTGCTTAAACGGTTCGACGCATTCGGATGTTATTTGGCAGGTACACCTGTAGAATTTAATAACACATTGTGTTAAACTGGAGACGAAAAAGAGATTTTGGGGTCGAACCCCTAGTCAGAACATGCAATTGCAAATTGAGCCAAACTCTCAGTCCTCTGCTGCCACATAAAACAGTTGGGTAGAATTGCCACCGCGATTGCTTCTTTTTGCCAAATTACTTAATGACGGTCACTTTTCCTAGCGATAACTGGGTTTTTTTGTTTCAGTATAATTTCGATCGAAGGACAAATCTTCGGACAGGTGCAACTTCGCAGGGTCACTTAACACGGAACTGTGGCATTGATGAACGGTTCAGTTCGTTGGCGTATGTTTTCACCGCCGTATAGTCTCTGTGGTCACAGAGTCACCGAGACGACCCTCACCTGCAGTCACTTACATGTTTCAAGAGAGAAAGAGAGAAGGGGAACGACCGAACGAGGTTCCCAACACCGACCTACAGTCACGACGAGTAAGGACACGTCTGACTGAACTGCACGCACATGCCTGCACTGCCAGCAGGATTATGTGACGGTTTCTGTTCATCATTAAGCGGCCTTCAATGCTTTGGTTGACGATTTATGTGCATGGCGAGGAGTGGGTGGCCGCTGCTGAAAAGACAGAAAAGTTGATCGTAGTTCATCCAATAATTTTCGTGGTATATTTAGCCCTGGCAAGAAACACTGTTAATTTTAGTTGTTATATAGGCCTACTGTATTAAAAAATTATTTTATAAAACTAAATGAAAAGTCAGGACGTAATTTTATTAAGTGGGCATTGGGGTTGATACAGAACTAAACTTTAGACTGCACTGTAGGAGGAATCGTCACAATACCGCCAGCAGTAACGCGTGGTGTATAAAGTAATGGGGGTGTTTATACGATCTAGCATTCATCCAGCTAGCTGGAAGTTCTATGGCAATTAGGAGGACGGGCGGGTTGTAACCACAGATTTAAATATTAATGATATTGGTGATACACATATTGGAAAACCTATATAACACGTAGGCCTATCACTGTGGGCTAAGCCGTAGGGGGCTAAGCCTAGGCCCGCCTACGGCTTAGCCCACAGGGGTTCCATCAGGTCAGCTGGATGTTTGCTGAACGTTTGCTGGAACTTTGCTGGAAGTTTGCTGGATCGTGTAAACACCCTATAACGTTACACACGATACGCTCGGTTGATCGCCTGCCATGCTGCCATCGGTCGCAACGCCTTCGCATTTGCACGGGTTCAGTATCGATCAGTTGCTAACCCACACTCTGCAGTGCACGGGAGTCCGAGTGGAGGGGGCTCAACTATTGAAATCACTTTAGGTTAGGAGCGATTTCGTCCCTCCCCATTTCCTTTTTCTCCGTTTCCTGTAATCTCTCTTCTCTTTATCTCCATTTGATCCCTTTCCATGTCTTCTCTCTTTTCTCATTTTCCGCCATCGATTAAATCCAGCTGGAGTGTCTGCATACGGAGCACACTAAGCTCTCTCAAAATGTTTCGGCTGAGCCCGACCGCCAAACGATTTTTGAAGTATTTTGGGGCAAATTGAAGGCTCACATACATATTAACGAGATGCTGGATGCAAAAGAAATGGCACGTTCCGCTGCTGCAAAAAAATCAGTAGATCTCAAACGCCTGTGTGGGGTCGTCCGCGCTAGCTTTTAGCAGTGGGGCGATCACCCCATGGCTGCCTCGAAATCGGCGCCTATAGAGAACCTCTGTTCTAAAGTCGAGAGACAAGCCCGGGCTAGCTAGCTGCGACTGTGCCAGCAGCATAAGCTAATCTTGGTCGTCCATCGAGCCCTGTCCTGTCGTAACACGCAATAATCATTATACTAGCCAGCGTTCGGGACGACGCACTTGCAGAGTAAGCGCATAATGTAGGTTACCTGTAGTATAGACTCATCTGTATGCATGTCGCGTATAAAATGCTTACGGTATTGACTGAAAGGAATTTCGGTAGTCAAGCTTGCAAAACCTGCAAAGTGCGCGTATGCAGCTTAGTTTCTTTTGAATACATTTGCTGGAAGTTTGCTGGGCGTTTGCTGGATCGTGTAAACACCCTTTTATAAGCGCGCATGTTGACCCGCCCTAAGTTGAAATTGCGCGTTCTGCGTATGCTAATGCATTTGAGTTTGGATCACGTGCAGTGGCGTCATTTCACTAAATTCTTGGGGGGTTTACTCTCTCTCCTTCC
>Ga0209367_1010477_pt1 | contig 12419 bp, 9 predicted proteins | sample WorMetLIZISLAND2_FD_187412 | JGI IMG/M metagenome (GOLD analysis project Ga0209367, IMG submission 187412) | Marine gutless worms symbiont microbial communities from Max Planck institute for Marine Microbiology, Germany - Olavius geniculatus... ... | reverse complement strand
GTTTTAACGCTATCTTGATCAGCGAAACCTTTTTATCCGACGATGCACCAGACCTCTAGCTTTTCCATTCTTTTTTCTTAGTTTTAGCTTAGTTTTTAGCCCTTTGGTTCTTTACACCTTAGGGCATTAAAAAAATTAAATTTAAAAAAAAATTCATCTAACTAAAATTAATTAATAAAACTATTAACAGCTTTTATTACGTGCGAAAGCAGCTACTGCTTTCAGCGCGTCTTAGCCGTCGCAATTCTATCCGTCCGTCTGTCTGTCCGTCACACGAGTGGATCAGTCAAAAACGGTGCAAGCTAGGATTACGAAATTTTCACCATCGGCTGCCCGGACGACTTTAGTTTCAGGAACCGTAAAGTTTTTACATAAATTCGATGTGGTCACCCCGAACGAGGGCGCTAAATGAAGGGGGGCAAAATTTGCGATTTTTGGCCAGTAAGTCGGTGTATCTCACTAACGGTGCGAGATAGGGCCTAGGTTACTATTAATCACTAATAGGAAATCGCACACTGACTCTCGATGTCGCCGAATTCAGTGACCGTGAATGACCTTGATCGCCAAAATAGGGGGTTTTATGCATTTTTGGCGATTTCGGGCTGCGACACAAGTCTATATGATTCACAAGGTGGCGCCACGAAACTATCGTTATGCGATCCAGATAGAGAATTTGGTATTTGTATATTAACTTAGCCTGAACACCCCAATTTTCAGCTAAACTACTGAACCGTAACTGCTATAGGCTTTCGCGCGTCTCGTGAGCATTAGCTCAAATTTCTTGGTTAACTTCTGCCTATTACACAACACTATGGTTACGCTTTAGAAGGTATGCCTTCTTCCCTCCCTGACTAAAGACAATATACACCAGACTCGTAGCCTGTAATAATAGGGCCTAATCTCTGACTCTGGTGCTTGATGCAACAAGTTGACGGATAGCAGTAAAACTGCGTCAGTTCAGCCGTGACTGAGATTCGGTGAATGGTGATTAGCAAGTAACTATAGCAATAGCAGACCAGAGGTAGAGAGAAGGGTGGGGAAGAGAGAGATGTCAGATGTCACGCCTGAGTGCACGGCTAACCATGCCTGATAAAGCGTGCTTCGCTATCATATCGTCATGTTACGCCTCGCTCGACCTGTTAACGTACACACGCGATACTGGTTGATCTAACAGTTCCGAACAGCTGCTGCTGTACGGGACCAAATCGCGCGAGACTAATCGGCCGCGACTCATCGTTGCGGATTATCGGGCCGATTGATGCAATATTTGGTCGTTATACCGTCGGTCGGTAGCACATCGGCCACAGCGCGCTGATGCGTTCACGACAACGACGAGCGGTTGCGTACGGTGCGCCAGCTGCGTGGAACAGTCTGCCACCGTCGTTTCAACAGTTGTCCGACGCTACAGCCTTCAACTGCCGCAACGTTAAAACACTTATCAATCAGTCAATCAGGAGTCTTTAAAGTGGCCAAAGTAAGCCTGATACACCGTACTGTTAAGTGCACTGTCGGTTTGAATGAAGTCCAGTCCCGGGAATAGTCAGAAAAAGAGATTCCGTCAACAGATGAGATTATTGCCATATTTCGCGACATTTTAGAAGTTAACATTGTAACTTGAACTTCTGGCCTGCTAATGCTAGGAGAATAAAGAATTTTAACGGAAAAAAGCATAAATGGATATCGAGAACGTAATGTGACGCGGTTTGTTTTCTTTTTTAGCCGACCGTACTTAAGTAACGGTTGAGCTGTTGTCATGGTTGTCGTCCGTCCGTCCGTCTGTCCGTCTGTTATAGACGTATTGTGGCTATCGGGTAGGGCGTAGGAAAAAACTTTTTCCAGGAGTAATTAGCTATGTGTCTTAAACTCGGGCATGCAAAATTTCAGCCATCTACTCCAAGGGGAACATTTTCAAATTGTGGGTTGAATAAAGGGGAATAAGAAAATGTGCGTTTTTCAACGGAAAACTGGCCATATATCGGAAACGGTAAGAGATACGGTTTAAGTTACTATTAATCACTATAATACATGTTTCCTACGGTCAGGGGAAGTCAGTGAAAGTCAGGGAATTTTAAGTAAGTCAGGGAAAGTCGGGCAAAGTCAGGGAAAAATCAGAAAAAGTCAGGGAATTTTATATTCTTATATCAGGGAAAAATGAGATGGTCAGAGAAAGTTAAAGAAAATCATAGTATTTATTATTTGTATCTCTACTATTTAATTTGTTCCGCTGTCTTTGTTTCTAGTGCGATTGCAAGCGATTGAAAGCCAACATTGGTATTTCGCGTGAACAAATTATTCAGGGAAAACGATTCACTTTCTCCTGGAAAGTCAAAGAAAAAATCAGGGAAAATGAATTCTGCAGAGTAGAAGGAACCAAGTAATAGGAAGTGGCATATTGGCTTTCAAATAACATAAAAAAAATTATTGACCTCGGATGACCTTGAAGGTTACTGACAACGAGCACTGTCGGTTATCCTAGCGACAGCTGAGTTTCTTGTTGCAATACGGTAGACAACCCTCATATTGTTTCGCATTTTCTACTAGTTTAAAAGTGATATTTTCAATTTTTCAAAGTTATGAAACTAATGCGAGATTTCGCTGCGTCTTTCGCAGTTTTAATGTGTCGGACAATAATTAACGTGATGTTGCTTGTTCGCTCTGTCACAGTATTTATTAGCCCACACCACAATGTAATCTGCTGTTGTCTTGTAGGCCTAATCCCTTTCTCGAGAATACTCGATTCAATGACAAAGTGAATTAAGCTGCGCTATGCGTGGATTCTTATCAATTATACGCTCACTAATCCCGCTAGCGTTGCCGCGTTCGAGCCAATAATGAGCGTTTAATCCTTCCGATTACACGTCCTATAGCCAACTATACGGCTCTGTTGTTAATGGTGGCCATTGGTCGCTAATGTTAATTACAATTGCACCATGGCAGATTATAATCTCGTTAGACTAAGTCAGTGTCCGTCTATTAGGCCTACTCAGTGACAAATTAACTATGGCAGCGTTATACAGTACTGTAAAAAGAAGTTGAGTGTGTTTAGCAAATCGCATAACAAAATGATGGTTACAGTCTCACAAACAAATTTCTGCTTTCAATAGAAACCTTAAGATTAAAGTTTTTAAAACTTAGTTTAATTACAAATTTTTAAAAATTACTTGTGCTTCCACACTTTAATCTAATACTGCACTGAAAGATTAGAAATTTTTGCAACTCCATGGTTGACATCACTGTCCTATAGGCCTACATACGAGTAAGGCCTACCGTCATTCCTTCAAGCTCGTCGTCGCCGCGTTCGGCAAAGGGCTCCACGGTAACAGTAAATTTTTTACTTGTACCTTACGTACACTTACGGTCAAAAAGACAGTCGGGTTTATTCTGTAAGTCAGTTTTTTCACACTGCATACCGTGTTTTTACTCGGCAAATGCAAATTGCGAAGTTTTTATTACTGTTTTACCTTTTTGATAAGCAGCTGCACTCGTAATTTCCCACCTGTACAAAATTGCAACTTCCGGTCATAACTCTCTCGCCGGTTCGCAAACTTTAAGTGCGAGGTTAAAACCTTGCACGCTCACACATACAAATATTGGCCCGAGTCTGAGGGGCTGTAGGAAGAGGAAACATTAGCCTCAGGGGCTTCTCCCTGAATGCCTGTAGGGGCCTGAGACGCATCTGACTGGAAAAGAGCCGCACGCTTCTTTCTAGTTTTCATTATACTTGAAACCCAATGCACGATGAGTGAAGGAAAGCAACATTTGAGGCAGTCTTTTTAGTACAAGTCCGAGTCCCAAGTCACGAAAAAAAGAACTCAAATCCACTGCCAGATTTCTTTAGTACATCATAGGCTTCATCGCGGCTTTTCTGGGTTTTTTGCATTACTATATTTGCTACCATTAAGATTTTTAATAGCCTGTTCGGATTACAGTCTGAAGTGTAACGATTTAGTAGTGCGCGTAATGAGCGCGCAATAAGCTGATGGGCAACAGGAAGAAGATAGGCTAGCGAATAGCGATCAAGTCATTCAAACGATGGCGGAGAAAATTATATCAATCGCCAGTTGTTGCAGCGGAGAAGCGTCGGCGGCAGCGCCATGGCAGTTAATGCAGCCGGAGCTACTAATTAGTCGTCGATCGACACAGCTAATGAGCTATGATGACGATTAATGGACTCGGCGTCCGCCCGGGTGGTGCACCACGGTCTCGGCAATGTCTCAGAATGTGGGTTTTACATTTCCTTGCAGTGTCAAGAAAAGGTGTGTCTCGTACCGCTCATGCCTGACGCTCGCTGCGTGCAGACTAGTGATGATTCAATACATTGAAATTATCGATAGGCTATATCGTTTTTACGAGAGAGCTAGCATAGCTATAGCGCGAATTAGCTACGGTAATTCTGTCTGTCCGTCTGTCTGTCAGCTTGTCCCTCCGTCACAACCCGGTAGCAATCCAAAACCAAGTGAGATAGAGATTTCGGGTTTTTACCATATGGTAGCATATTGTCTTTAGTATTTCGTGACAAAATTTCATCCAGCTGGGTAAAAAGGATCCCTTCGAACGAGAAAGCGAAAGAAAGACACCCCCTTAAAAAGCGTTATTTTACCGTTATAGGCTCGTCTAACGCGAAAATGGTTGCAGATAGGCACAGACATGCTGCTTATCATAACAAGCACTGGCGTCGAGCTTCTTAGAAATGTCAACATCAATGACCTCGAATGACCTTGAACCCCCAAAATAGCGTGTTTTAGTGAATTTTTCGCGATTTCGGGCTGCGACACGCATTTCAAGAGTGAATTGCGTCAAAATGACTGGAGATAGACCAAAACAACCTGCGTACGAAATTTTTTGCATTGAATGTAGATTTTAGCAGTCCAAGTCTGAACCCTCTACGTTCAAGGAGAGTTGCACAAGCGGGTATCAAAGAAAGGTACCTTTCTAAAAAGTGGTCATTTATCTGCTGTTGGCTTGTCTAGCGTGAAAATGGTTGCAGATAGGCACAGACATGCTGCTTATCATAACAAGCACTAGCGACGAGCTTCTTAGAAATGTCAACATCGATGACCTTAAATGACCTTAAACCCTAAAAATATTGGTTTTAGTGATTATTTGGCGATTTTAGCTATAAAAAAGTGAATTGCGACGAAATGGATAGAGATAGACCAAGATTGCTTGCGAACAGGAACTGCTATAGGCTCTCGCGCGTCTTATGAACATTAGCTCGGATTTCTTGTCGATATCGATAATGGATCGGATCGTGTCATCTAAAAATATGGAATTTTTGGATCGCTATATTTTATATATATTGCAATATTTTGATACATTGCGATATTTTGCTCCAGACGTTTATACTTTTTCAGTATTCGTAATGTCAACAATTTCGTACAGTGAATAACTGAACATCGAATAATCAGTTGTTGACAGAGGGTACAGAAGAGCACTATGAGTCTAGTTCCATGGCGTAATTGTTAACGTTTACCGTTATGTCTGTTATTGTTAGTTTTTACTGCGGACGTTGTAGGCGGAGTTACGCTATTCACCGTCAATAACTCACATTTCGAGACATAATCGAAGGTCTCGTAATCGCTCTCTGCTGCTGCTGCAGCTCCTGCTGCTGCACTGCGTGACGTCACGTGACGTCATACCCATCACGCGTCGCCGACAGACAGTACAACTGCTGGTGTGACTGACACAGATGACACGGCATGTCGCCGATAGGTCGCGCCGCCGCGTTCTGACGGTAATTTGCTGTCACATTCTGTTTTTTTTCTGCGTGTTTGTTTTAAATGAATAAATTATAAACAAGCTGACAACTTTGTCTTACAGTTGAAACATTGTGTGGTCGAAACGTTTTGTTTCGCGATGTGAAACTGTTGTAGTTAACCTTTATGTTTTTGTTGTATTGTGTTCAAAATTTGCTGCGTATACACGTTCATTTCTTACCCAGTTTTTTCCCGTGCGTTCGCATTATACGTATGATTAGGTCCGACGTACTTTTTCAGTAATAAACTTTGCATTTGAGTTATTTTCGCACACTATCATTACACGTACATGTATGATATAGGCTTATTTTTAGTCGATTGCGAATTAACGGCTTTCATATCAGTTTAGTTTATTTTATTTCATTATATTTCGTTGCGTATCATTTCATTTTGTTTCGTATTGTTTTATATTTCAAGGGTATTTTGTGTATGTGTTTTATGTATATTCATGGTTTAGGCGTAATATACAGTTGATTGATGATTGACTGATTGGCGGGTTAGACGTGTTTTGTCGGCAGACTCTGCTGAACTTGTCGGTCAGTCAGTATGAAGTCGTTTACGGTCGAGTCAATACTTGCCGACAGAAGTCACGAGAAGACGTTTAGCACACCTGTCTGTACACCTGTACAACATGACGTCATCGTCAGTCACCATCAGTCACCAGCCACACGACAGCAGCAACTTGGCACCGACCAAGGTTCATTTATCACAGCTCGAACAATATTTACTGTAGCCTACAACAGTATGCAGTTTCATCAACTGTGTGTCAATGAAATTATGTTACGTTCAGCCAAGTTAGTACTGGGAGGGGTATTTCACCAAGCCACCCTGCAGGCCAACTTAGCCTGGCCTTTCCTCCGTGGGTGGGCATAGTGAATACTGACCATTGCTACGGCCACCAACGCTAGGAAAGAAACAGAGAGTTCTGCGTCACAGTATAGGCCCTGACATACTGATTCAGTCAATCTTAAAGGCTTTCACTTTCTTGTGCCTTTGGTACTTGCTAGATGTCTGCTTGCAAACGCCGTCGTCTTTTCTGGTTTTTTTGGAACACTTTGTCGTAATACTTTGCGCACCGTAGGCTATGTGTATTTGCATTATAGCTGTGTTATAGGAAATAAATGATGATGATGACAATGATGACGATATAATACGTGTTCCCTTGTGAATGGACGCAGACGATCACGGCGAGTGGTTGAAGTCTGGCGACGACTGCGACACTGATGGAAAGAAGCAGGATCGTAGCTGTCTTGTCTGCAGTATTCGTTCAAGTCACGAGTTAGATGACAGCGGCGATGATGAACGTATGTATATAGCGGAGAATAATACCAATACGAAACGTTTGTATGAGCGTATGAAACACACACAGCATTACGATAACGATAACAGGGATGTGTACGAGACCTTCTGAGCCGAGACCGAGACGAGACGTTGCAGCTTCCGAGACGCTGGCCGAGACCTTGAAGCTCTCGAGAGTCTCGGGAGCTTTAACGTCTCGCCGAAACGTTTTCCGTGACGTATGGAAAAACACATTAACAATGAAAAAATCATACGGATTAATTAACTAGCACCATAGTAAGCGCTTTCCATCTGTATATTGTGGGTTTTTGTACTTTATTTTGACATTATCGCTGATTAATTAACGGCTTGCACCATAAAGAATTGCAACTGCAGTGCTGTAGACATAAGCCATTATGTTTATTGCAATTTGCAAGCAACTGAAATTAGTAAATTAGTTAAAACTACAGCTGATTATAGCCTTATATGTCGACTACATTTGGCTGATAGTAGGCCTATTCATTCTGACATCATGCGCTTTATTTTCATTGCGACTAGATCATTTTATGACGAAAAAGACTGACACGACATAATTCTGCTTATGATAAATAAGTAAATAAAGGACAAAAGAACACTGTAAACGAATATTTCTAAGCCACACATGTCATGCTGGTTAATATCGCTCTAAATGCAGCTACAGTATGCACGGCCCGAGACCCGAGACGAGACCGAGGTAAGATAGTACGTCTTGAGACCGTCTCGAGACCGAGACTTCTCGACCGAGACCACATCCCTGAACGATAACGATTACTATAATGGCCTTGGCGATACTTCTGTACTCAGCAAAGTTAACGCAGGTAAAGTTAAAGCAACACAAATTGAAACGCATAAAATAAGTGTCAGTTAAATGTCGCCATAGTTGTTTTTTTTTATTTGATTCGTTGAATTTCTTATTTGCATGTAGTTGCATATAGTTATTAAGTTAAGCACAGCCGCCGTCGCTGTCAGTCAAACAACCCGAACCAATAACGCTGTACAGCCAAGCGACGACGACGACGACGACGTATAAGTAAGTAAGTAAGTAAAGCAAGACTAGTGATCTACTGTAATTACACATTATATCCAAAAAAAATCCGTTTTGTTGGTAATTTAGGAAACAGAATTAAACCAAACGTGTACTATATAAGCCGTATATAACTGGCATCACGATAACCGTAACAGATCTTCTGTATACAACAGGTGTGCATTTTGATAAGCCCGGGAAGATGCTGGCGGACTCTAGTGATGACGGCATCTGCGGCGGCAGAGCGACGGGCGACTGCAGCAGTGACGAGGTCGTCGGTCGATGGACCCGAAGTCGACGCACTCGAACCGCATTCAGCTACGACCAGCTCGCCGCCCTCGAGACCAAGTTCCGTCTGACTCGCTATCTGTCGGTCTGCGAGCGTCTGAGTCTGGCTCTGACGCTGGGACTCAGCGAGACCCAGGTGAAGATCTGGTTCCAGAACCGACGCACTAAGTGGAAGAAGCAGAACCCCGGCCACGACATCAACGGTCATCATCCACATCATCACCATCAGCAGCAGCAGCAGCAGCAGCAGCAATCTACTATGCCCAGCTGTCACAGTGTCGCCGAAGCTCTGTTCAACTGTCACTCGTCGGCCCTCTATTCTCATCGAAACCATCTCGTTTACATCGGCGGCGCCACTGCAGCTGACGTTCTTTCGAGAACAGATTCAGCAGCGGAGGCGATGACTGGTACACGTCAATTAGTAAACAGTGCAGGCAGTTCTGGAGTAGACACTGCGGCCGGCGTGTTTCCTGCAGCCAGTTCTATAGCATCATACGACGTCTACTTTCCATTCTTGTCGTCTTAAATATTTTCCATTTTTTAAAATTTTTTTTATCTTTGTATAACTAGAAAATATGTTGGCCCGATACCGGCATATAATGCAACCGTCCGCCAAACTAGACCTATTATATAGCATTTACTTATCTCGAACGTCAGTAGGCCCTACGGTCAGTCGAGAACTTAAGAGTCTATAGAGTTATTACTCCACGCGCGCGACGTTTTAAACGTAGCGAAGAGGAGTAGGCCTATATGAGATCAGTGTAATATTGAGGACCGACCGACCGACGACCGACCTCTGTTCTAGAAGAACCTTTATGGAAGAACTTCAAAGTTCAAACGGCCATATCTCCATAACGGTGCCAGATAGACGAATGGTCACAATGGACCACCCATAGGAAGTCGACCACCGCTAGTCGAATGGTCACGTGACCGATGACGTCGCGTGACCCCAAAAGGTCAAGGTTGTAACCCCATTATTTTTGAGGCGCCATATTTTTATAACGATGCCATGCAGATAGACGGAGAGACAATTTCCAATAACGACTTCGACGGCAGGCACTATTAGTATAATATTAATCCGGTCTAAAATTGACGTCGGGGTCTAATACAAGTTGAAAGGAACGAAAAAGCACTTAGAAGAATACAAAATAATGGTGCGCGCGAGGAGTACAATTTTTATTAGATAGGTCACAATCTAATAATATTTCTTGTTTATTGCTTAGCTATAAAACGCTGCGCCTGTTTTGCTGCGTCGTTTTCAGGCGGTTTTTGGCGCCCGACGATCTTGATCTCAATTGACCCTTGGAGTTTTTGGCTGAAAGTTGGCACACGGGTTATCTTGCACTAAAAAACGTTAACGTAAGCCTTGTACGCGAATTTTGTTATTGTCTCATTTAATTTTTGAGTTAGTAGTCCGTACGAGACGAATTGGAGAGAGAGACGAACTAGTAAGACTCGTAGTTCATAGTTTATTGAAAACACACGTGACGAAAACCCACCATCGCAAAGAATACGCGTCAGAACCAACAAACTACCGCTATGGACAAAACCCCTCGCACTGTAGTGCCAGTGGCGGCGGACGCGGACAAAAGACCCCTTTCATTATAAAGATGCTGTCCTAGAACTCTCTACTGCTATGTTCTACTTTTTATGCGCTAACATGATATAATATAACCAACAAGTAGGCCTAAAATGTTTTGCTTATCTGTCAGAAGTACTTTTCGCATTTAGGCATAAGCCCTATAATTATATACATTAAAATGTGTCTTATGGTCATTTGAGCAGTATAAGCCTACATAAGAATACTGCAGAGAATAACACTAACATGTAACGACATTCCGGTAATATATGCAGACGGTTCACTTGTTGTGATTTCGGCAATTAGCGGATTGCTTTTGAGTGCAATCAACTAATGATTGTCTGGACCCGTGCAGAACGCGCGCGCTTGACGTGTCAAGTGTTCTGCGCACTGCAGTGAACGTCGGACAATCGGTAAACACCCACAGACGACGTATGTACGACGCGACCTCGACTAAATGCCAATCATCAAAAACTTATGATGCACACGATTCTTCGCTGCTCGATTGCTATCTTCACTGTTATATACAAGCCGAACAAAAATTAATATAGTGATTATGGTCCCTTTTCTAGCGATGAGTGGGGTGGGGATGTTTTTTGATGATTCATTTTTGCACTGCAGGTTGATTCAAATGAAATTAAAATTTAATGCTACGTACGTTAAAATGAAATAGCGTAACTTTGGTACATATTTGCTGACGACCCTTCTAAATTAAGCAAGCCTACAAGGCTACAAGCAGTCGAACAAAACAGAGGACAGGTGCGCCTTAAGTTACTCAGCGCTGACGGCAGCGCTACCGGCAGCGGTGTCGTTAGCGCTGTCGTTTTTGGCCGTTAATTTTTTTTGCTGGAATAACACTATCTCCACTATTATATACATACCAAACAAAAGTGAATATGGTGATTATGGTCCCTCTTTTATATATACCTAACGCGCACCCGTTTTTGAGCCTCCCGCAGACGATCTACATATTTTATAAGACTATACATTGCACTGTGTCTCAAAAAACATCCCCGACATTTTCGACTGTAACTTAAAAACCAATCATCAGATTTTGATAATTTTTGGTACGAATATTCCAGACACAACTTGCTATTATGTGATTATTCAGTTTCCCACCTCACTCAGCGTTTGATTTTGCACTACCTGGGGAAAACACAACCGGCGAAATTTCACTTTTTATCCAATGCGATATGATTGCTTAATTAACATAACGCGTAAAAACACATTTTGTTCACATTTCTGACACTTTGGCCGACATTTCATTTAGTTGTCCATTTTTCAACTGCCTGCAGTAAAATTGCTTGAAGTGTTTGCTCACTGCGAACGCACGCAAGGAGACTACGCTTTCTCCATTCATTGACAGCAGTATCGATAAAGTTCTGATCCAGACCAATCCAGACTGTACCAGTCACTTCTTGACTCCACAAACATTTCTAAACTTCATCTGGTAGACACGTCTGCTGCATGACAGTAAAAACTTTGTAATAGACCGGCTGTTGGGGCTTACAGATTAAGACAGATAGAATTTATCGACGTTTTTTTCATTCATTTTAACACGTATTATGCTTGGTATCCTTTCCCCACGTAGTGCAAAAGCAGACGTTGGGTGAGGTCAAAAATGTCGGGGATGTTTTTTTGAGACACAGTGTATATAACTGTAATCTGGTGTACGCTACGAGGACGACAAGTTTGGCAATATGTTATTTTATAGCCCTTATAGAAGTTTATCTCTTCCCGATCGTAATAAAATGACAGCGACTGCACACTAACAGCGCACAGCGATTTTCATTCCAATACCGGTAACCATGCCAATAACGTACCGTTACGTTACGTACGGTACAATGAAAAATCGAAACTGAAAGCACATTGCGACAAAACCGGAAGTTGATAAAATATACAAGAGTTTATTAGGCGTTGTCTTTGTTGTTATTTTGTGTTGTTTCTGCAGTTATTTGTTATCGAAGAAGATGAAAAATTCGCAGTATCGTGTGTCGTAAAGTAGTTTTGATGTGTGATTTGTAAGGAACATTATTCGTTAACTGTGTGACTGTCTGTCTGCTTTCGGCAATTGAAAATGGGCGATAATATGGTGTCTGCGGTGCAAAGAATCATAGAGCGGATCAACGGGCAGCGCAACTCAGTGGATCGACTCAGTCAGCCGATTGCAGTGGGTGACTTAGATCAACAAGTGGTTCATTTCTTCATCGACGACGATTCATCAGGAAAAGACGTTTTTCCAGGTATGGTTGCCAAATTTCTTGGTGCTTTATCTTTCGAAGATTATATCCGCCGTGAAAATTCACGGAAAATAAGTAAGCATTTTCGCTATCTGCCGTGAAAATCCATATCTACGAAGATTGCAACTGTATACTTTTTCTTTTTTTCAGTTAATACTGTAAATTATTACTGTGTTATTTTATCGCTTATTCAGCATGCTTTCATCGTTTACAAC
>Ga0209367_1010475_pt1 | contig 12422 bp, 6 predicted proteins | sample WorMetLIZISLAND2_FD_187412 | JGI IMG/M metagenome (GOLD analysis project Ga0209367, IMG submission 187412) | Marine gutless worms symbiont microbial communities from Max Planck institute for Marine Microbiology, Germany - Olavius geniculatus... ... | reverse complement strand
CTTTTGCCCAACGGTGCTAATATATCAATATTTGTATATATCAATACTTGTCTGTATGCTACTGCTAGCTAGGTATAACTGTAAGTGTTCTCAAATTTTGGTGAAATTTTCAAGACATGTTTGCAGAGAACCACGGACCATATCAGTCTGTTCACATTGGTCAACACTCATATACACCCACTCTATGTACTTCTGGTGTTCCCCAGGGTTCTGTCCTGGAGCCCCTACTGTTCACCATATTTACTTCACCGGTCTCTAACATCGCCAGTTTACACAATGTTCATCAGCATCAATATGCTGACGACACACAGCTTATCATATCTTTATTTCATTTTTCAGCTGAAATTTCCAATCTTACTGGCTGCTTATCTGCATTAAATTCTTGGTTTTGTATAAATGGCTTGGCATTAAATCCGGATAAATCTGATGCAATCCTTCTTGGGACTCGACAGCGTTCTGCTAATTATTCTAGTCTTACCACTGTCGACGTCGCCGGCTCAGGGATTTCACTGTCAGACCACATCAAAGTACTTGGGGTAACTCTGGACAAACATTTGACATTTGACAACCATGTCAACTCAGTCTCAAGGTCGGCATTTTACCATATCCGAGCTATGCGTCACATTCGCTCTGCCCTCACTGAGGACATGGTAAAAACCATTGCCTGTGCCCTCGTTGGAGCGCGGCTTGATTACGCCAACTCTGTTTTGGTCGGCATAACGACGAAAAACGTCGCTCGTCTGCAGCGCGCACAGAACGCCGTCGCCCGGATAGTCGCCTGGGGCACCAATCGACAGTTGACCAGCTCATTTGCTCTGCTCAAACATTACCACTGGCTTCCAGTTCACCAGCGCATCCAATTCAAGATCGCCTGCATTACATACAAGACCATCCACACTACTCAGCCTGCTTATCTGAATTCTGTTCTGGAACATTACATTCCATCTCATACATTGCGTTCATCTGACACTAATCTGTTGTCTGTGCCTTGTGTCCATACATGTTTTGGCTCTAGAAGTTTTTCTGCAGCTGCCCCTACTATTTGGAACTCTCTTCCTTTTGACGTCCGCAATAGCTGTTCATTAGCTTCCTTCCGTCGTAAACTCAAAACATTCTATTTTTCAACGTCTAGCCATCTTTAGTGGCCCGCCTCACTCCTTACCTCAGCGCCTCAGATTCAGTGAGTTTCTCGCTGACATTGTGCGCTTTATAAATTGAATTTACTTACTTACTTACTTACTTACTAGACCATGGCCTTTTTTGGTTTGTCTGCCATCATTGATGTTATAGTTGAAAGAGCTGTAGAATTGCAAAATAGTCAAGATATCTGATATAGTGTGTAAGCTGTGGATTCCTGACAGCACTTAGTTGGCGAGTCTGGAAGCCCAAGCTTACATTGAGATCTGTGGTGCAGACCTCTCAGACATGCAGTTGTAAATTTTTGATCTGTAGGTGCTAATTGATTTTGCTGTGCATATACACGCTATTTATTAGACAGAATACTATCGGTTTGTTAGTGGCAATTAGGTCAAGTTGTAAGTATTGCTATACTGCTCCATTCTACGCTTGCACTCGGCCCATGTCCACCACACATTCGGATGGGTGCAGTCGAGCATGACCATACAAAATGACTGATCATTGGACATCGTGGCATAAATGTGTTAACCAACTGTTTGGAGTGCATAAGTGTATAAGTTCATTTAGCACTCACTGTTGGATGTTATACGTGTATTGCAGGAGGCTGCACAGGCCTTGTTGAGTGCCCAGCAGGAAGGATGCATCTGGCCTAACATTACTGACAAGATCAGCGAATACCTCGGACGTGCAGAGGCATTAAAGCAACTTCAAGGTGACAACTCTGACATACTTGTACACATTTTTATGTATACTGTTTAACATTTGTAGCAGTTGCAGCAGCAGTAATCAACCATATCTCTAAGTCATCAGTAACTGATTTAACTCGGCCTGGCTATCTCCGTCTGGTGAGGTGTATGAGTGAAAACTGTGGAGGCACACCATGAGATGCACTGTCCATTATCATTCTAGAGAAATGGAGGCTGATAAAGGACGATACTGATATCACCGTTGTTTGACAGTTCTTGTGGGTTAGGCTAGAGCTCTCCATTTCTTGACATAAATAGCTTCACTTTTGTCATTTATTGTGTAGTGCACAGGAAATGTGTATATGTGGTGTGTACCTGCTGACGAACTTCATACAGTGTCTGCTTTCTCATGTTTGAATTTGTAAAGGTTGAGTTACAGTGTAGTATATGACTGCGGTTTTAAATTGTGATATTGTGCTTGATTTAATCTACCCCACTGCGCAAGACACATGACTGCAAAATGTTAGTGTTACTAATGTTGTTTGACTTTCAGTTTGAGAATAAAGTATGAAGTGTGAGGTTCAGTTTATTTTATTTTTTGTGGTTGTTTTTAGTTGAATAGTTGTTATTTATTAGACCTTATATTATTAGTTGACTGGAAATGTTGTAGGTGCTGGTAGTGAATGTTTTTCTCCAGATTCAAAAACATCTGAACAGGTTTTGTTTAACAGAGTTATGCTGAAATATTTATTTATTATATACAATATTAAATTTTGTATATCTGTTATTTGTTTACAAAATGTGGCACTACTTAAATGTGTTTCGATTAATTAATTGATCAATCGATTTATCGATTAATTTATTTAATATTTATTTATCGATTAAAAACTGAAACGTGACAGTTTGTTCTTATGCTTATTTTTTCTTCAACATTGTGAGCATTACATATTGCCAGTATTGCTTTTTTCCATTGTTTCAAGAGGTGTTAATCTAGGTTGATTCTGTTACAGAGTACAATACATAACATAAGAGTGTCATTAAACATAGATCTGTAGGGCTAGATGAAAATTATGAAGGCACAGAACTTTGGCATTTGTTGTGAATTTTAGTGTTTTTTTGTGATTTTAAAGATTTTTAACACAGGCTGCATTTGCTGCATATTTATGTTTGAATATGTAAATTGTATGATGTTAAATCTTATAGATTAAGCCTTATATGGAACCTTTATTTACTGATTAAAGCCTGGTTAGCAACTCGATTACTACTTATCATTCGGTAACTGTCGGAACAAGTAATTAATGATTGCATGGTGAAAGAAGTTTTTCTATGAGGCATGGTATATTTTTTTTTTTATCTAAAATATGTCACAGTTTCTTTCACTTTTCACCGTGATTATCAGGTAGGCCGAAACATAAGTACGGAGACAGACAGTGTTAACCGTGTAGTTTATTACTGAAGTCAAATGATGTTAGCTGTACTTGTGTTCACAGCTTGGTTTGGAGCGTGCTCGCTTTCTGATTGAGGAAGCGATGGATGACGACCAGCGGGATAACTTGGATGAGGCGTTCAAGCAGTACACGGAAGCTGCTGAGTTGTGTCTTAAGCTGGTGAGATTCGATGGCAGCCAGCTCTCTCAGCTTCTGTATTTAGCATTCAGCTGCTAGCAGTAAACATCTTGAATAAAATACAAAGAGCTCATTTTGCAAAATTGATTTTGTGGCTTCTTCCTATTTCGCCTAAGCCTAATCTTATTATGTTTGCAGCTACAGTTAAGGGTTATGCATAGGGTTAGGGTTAGGGTTAGTTTTAAAGTTAGGTAGGCTTGGATATTAGGCAATTAGTGAGATTAGCTAAAATTTGGTTACTCTGTTTTAGCCATACAATGTAAACAATTTTATTTAATTGCAATTTTTAATATGTATTCTATCATACATATGTAACATATTAAACATATATTAGAAGCAGGACTCGAGTCAATACCAGAACTACATGACTGTCAGACCAGGACTGCAGTTTGCATAGTATTACAGTGATGCCATTGAGTGCGGCTTGCTAGCTATAGCCATTTTGATGAATGAATTTGCGCTTTGTACTTAATATTTTGCAGTAGAAACATTCTACTTGAGCATTTCAAATGGATTGCTTTGTGATAAAATCACAGTCTCTGTAACATTCGTATTAAAAATGCATTTCTTGCCTTTCTGCTGCCAACGAATACAGTTGCAGTTGCAGTTAGCTGACATTTGGCTGCTAGTTAATTGTACTAAAATGTGTATTTAGTAACCTGGCTAGTTTGTAACATAGTAACTGATCAGTTAAGAACTAGAAACTGACATTTAGACCACATCACTGGTGTGAACTTTGTGCATTGGTCATTTTGACTATCTTTAGCCATCAGTGTGGCATGACTGAATTGAAATATTATTAAATATTCTGTTGTAGAGAGACGAAACGACTGATGCTCAGTTGCTGAGTCGAATCACAAAGTTAGCTGAGCAAGCATTAGAGCGGTGTGTTAATTCACTGTGTTGAGTTTGAGTTATTGTTTGTGAAGTGCTTCGTTTCTTTGCCAGATAATATCATGCTATAATGCATGGAAAGTTTGTCTGTTTGTTCATTTGTTTGTCTGTCACATCCCACTGGTGCCTTCCATATTGCACAATCGTGGACCCTGCCTGTGACGTTTGAATGCTTGGGCTTTAAGTGTGTGCGTTACCACCTTTCCCGCACCTCTCCCTGTGGGCAGCCTGAGGGGGTTGAGTTGCCAGCCGGCCATCAGTATGGTGCTTAGCGCAGCATATAATGCTTCATTGCGTCATCTGAAGAGTGACCATCACTTGAAGGTCTTCTTGCCCATAGGGCTGAAACTTTGCTAGTGTGGCATAATGCTAGCAGTATTGTTGCTGTAGTTAATGCTCTCATTTGCTGTTATGACACTTTTGCTTGAATTTGAGCACCAGCATTTCTTCTGTCAAGTTGAGTATGGCTGTTTCCTTTAGCTCTTTAAATAGAGTCAGTTCTGATTTATGAGCATAATGATATGCAGCGTATAGTTCGATACTGAGCTGTTTTGCATCCTGCACCCTGATTGACATCCAATCTAAAAACAGATTTTGCACGACAAGCTTATGGCAAATGCCTAACTGACGGAGACTTTATGACAACATTGTGTTAGTTTGTCCAGTTTTCATTTCTTTTTGTTGATGTTCATGAAAGCAGACATGCAGAATTTGCTGATCTAACCGGCATTTGACTTGTAAAAATAGTGATGGCTCGCTGTAGCTAGGGGCCACCATAGCTAAGAGATGTACAACATAAATAGGGACAGTAGAAAATCATGGAAATCACAAGAACCGTGATTTTTGTCAAATGTTGTGATTTTGCCAAAATATGTTTTGCCATGTTTTTTTGCCAAAATGCTGTGATTTTGCGATTATTACAAGAATTTTTGGTTTTTAATCATCATAAGCTGAAGTTTATTCTGTTATTTTGACACAGAAATATTCACTTTTGTCTCTGTTATCGAAGTCTGTGTGGTTTATTACTTTCTGGCTCATTATGTGAGCGTGACGTCAGCGTAGAAATGAATATTTTAATACTCTGCAGCAACAAAATTGTACATATGAAAACCTTGCATTGCATGTAATAATGGTTATCAATGCTAGACGTAGAGTTTTATAGACTGTTTAATGATCTTCAGGCCTGTGATTTGATGCTGTATCTGTGCGGTGATTTTGCCATGATTTTTGCGATTTTCACAAAAGTCTGCCATTTTTGCCGTGATTTTCTATTGTCTCTAAACATAAATTATGACTAACACATGGTTAGGTTTAGCTTATGGTTGTGGTTACACTTAAAGAGTCAGGATTAGGGTTAGTAGGGTTAGGGCAGGCTGTAGTTGGCTTTAGTGATGGCGAGCTTTAGCTATGGTGGGCATGAATCGTAATAACATGGAGGAATACTTGCTTTAGCAGTCAGAATGCAACTTATTTTTGGAAATTGTTTTTTAAAAATTTTAAAATTGTGATTATTTTGTCAACTTTCTGTGCAGCGCAGAGGTGCTGAAGGCAGCAATGCAGAAGTCTTCGTCATCGTCGAGTGGAGCAAATGCAAGTCCAGTGCTGCAGGCGCGAGGAGCCAGCATCCCTGCATTATCCTCAAGCACATTGTTGGTGAAGAAATCCACCGGGAACACACTGACACCACTCGGTCCACTCGGACTGTCACTGCGAGATGATGACAGTCTAATGACCACGTCCCGTCTTAGACGCCAGCAGAACACAGCAGATGCTGGCTACACCAGCGATGAGCTCCAAGTATTAAGGTCAGCTCGCAGTTCTAATGATGATCCAGTCATAAGAAAGCCAATTCATCATCATCATATTATCATATTTATCATTTGCTATTTATAGTAAGGACAGTGATACATTACAGTTTCTGTGTTGGCTTAGATAACAAGAAAGGCCCAGCTAACGCAAAGGGGAACGCGGTGCATGTTTGAAAGCCCAGTAAAACCAAATCTAAGTTCACCATCCTAGCAATGATGTTTCTTTTACAGTTGCCAGAGGGTGCCAGACGACCGGCGGCTAATTATCTGTAGCGTTTTACTTGTACTCGCCTGTCTTGCTTTGCCAATGTTGTATTGGCTGGAAATCACAAATTTTTCTTACTCCTCTGTCATTTAGTGCCCTCGCTTGGGGTGACCTCTTTTGAATTTATGGAAAAGCTTTACAGATCCTGAAACTAGAGTTTTTCAGGCAGCCAATGGTGAAGATCTGGTGATCCTAGCTTGCACCATTTTTCACTGATCCACCCGTGTGATGGACAGACAGATGGACAGACAGACAGACAGAATTGCGATGGCTAAGACGCATAAAAACCACAAGATAAAGGCAGTGTTATAGTAGTGTGTTTTAAGTAGCACTTGAAGCTGTTAAGTTGCTACAGCTTTCCATTTGTGCAGAAGAGTGTTCTATGCTGCTAGTCTGGCGTATAGTTTGTAATCATTTCTGTTATTGCTTTGATGCTGTCGATTTGGTGACATCAAGAGCGTCTGGACTGTAGAAGCCTGCTATTTATCATTTACCATTGTATCCTTCAGTAACTGACTGAACAAAACCTGCTGCATCGGTTTCAGATGCTTCTTTATTCTGGATCTAGGCCAGCATGCGGTAACTTGAGGAAACTAGGCTAGTCGGACAAACATTGGAATTTTTTTGCATCAGTTTATATGTCTGTAAACAGTCAGGGTGGCATTATCATTGGTTATTTGTTAGTGCTGTGATGAAGATGTTTGGGCTGAGAAGCCGTAAAAAGTTTTTCCCACAATTTTTAACCAGAAGTATTTCTGGCCGAGTTCATTCTGTAGTAACTGCAGAAAAGTCGATTGGTTAAACGAAGGGCAAGAATAAGCCGTAGCATTGGACAGTTGTGCTGCAGGGGTTCGGATTGTGCTTTAAATCATTAACTGCTGTTACAGTGACGGTTTGCAACTGTCTGTTGTTTGAAACAGAACCACATCGGTCATCAATGGACAGTCTTATGTGCCTTTCTTTGCATCTGATGCAAAAGAAAAATTTGCTTATCCAATGCCATTCACGTAAGTGGCTGATGGTTGGTCGTTTGTATTTTCGACAGCATTATGAGTTGCAATAAATTTAGAATATTTTATCAGGTGACTTTGTATTGATAATTTAGTAATTATGGCAAAAATCTGCTTGATTAATGAGTTCTAATGATTATACTTTATTGCAAAATATTTTTTGAGATTCACTATTTGTACAAAAAAGCAACGCAACTGATTTGGCATGATTTTGCACAAAATGATTTCCGAGTTATAGAAATAAGTTTATGTTGGCAAATTAATCAGTATACATTGGACTAGACAAATAGACTGTTATTTTTTATTTGTGTGCTTGTAAAGTGAAGAATCAGCTGCATGATAGCGATTATTAAGTACACTGGAACTGATGCTGAACTGATATTGAGTTAATTGACAGAATGCATTTTAATAAAGTGCAAAAAATCTGTTACAACTTTAAATTTATGGTAAACTGAGCTTAAGTCAGGTATGTCAGATCTTCCGGGGAATACATTGGAAGAAGAGGAAACATAAAAAATGCTGTAAAATTTATGCAATTAAGTTGCTGAAACAGTGATGATGGAAATTACATGGAGTACAAAAGTGGTTAATGAAATCAACTGTTGGCATTTTGAACAAAGTCTTTTGATGTAGCTTGAGAAATATTTGTGTGACAGGGATAAGTATGGCATGCTAGCATTGTCGCCAAAGCAGCGTGACAAGTTTGGCAAATGGATGAGACCTGACTCATTGTGTGAGCATCCTCAGATGATCTATGCCATATCCAGTTTCAGCATTCGACAGGCAAGACACTTCTGATGTCTATTGCTTGAACGTTGTCTATTGTTAATGTTACTTGATCAGATTAGTAACCGATACAGATTAGAACAGATGACAGTATGCATATTTTGGTTGAATTTTTCTGTTGTATTTCACATAGTGTTGTTTTGCTGTTTCGATCAGAATAAATTTAATGATATGTTTGAAAAGTTTATATTTTAATTTGTTAGGTTAAATATATGTTTATTTTTATTTAAAAATATTTCTCCAATTTTTGAATTATCTCTCTGTCACGTTTACAGACAATTGTGTCCGACTGTTCGTTTGTTGCATCACTGGCTATCTCGGCTCAGTATGAACGTCGATTTAACAAGAAACTTATCACCAGGTTGTTACTGATCATCACTGATGATAATAATTGTTTGTAGTTAGTCCGGAATGATCATAAAATGTGGTAGGTGATGAGATGTTGGGAGTTAACTCAATGCCCAGTAATTATCATGACGCTCGAATCAGGATCTTGTCTAATCGGGAATTAGCTCATTAGCTCACAAGTCGGTAACGAGATCTTGGCACGAGGCAATGTGGTAGTTTCTTTCACTCTTTTATTTAATGACATATTACTATACGTTCACGACTGGGGCTCCATCGCAATTATAGACAGCAACCACTGTCGCCAATAACAACCGTCACATTTTTACTGCACGACCGCTACAGACCGACTGACTGTATAGCGATGCGGCGACTCTAGCACTGTTGCGCCATCGCAATGTATGTGGCGTATTGTGATTGGTTGCGCTAAGTGCGCCTAGCGCATGCCTCCTACAAGTCTAATTGCGGCTATTTTCAGTCAGTGTTTTGCTACTGTTGTTTAGTTGGTGACATGAATGGCATTTGACCTATGAAAATTTTCAGAATCGTAGATCTACATGGACTAATTTCAGCAGCTTGCTAGTTAAATTAAATACCTAAAGTGTTAGTTAGTTATAGTCTTACCAGGCTTTATGCATAATTGGTCTGGTGTTACACATTCAAACCAGTCAGCATTTTTATATATTTATATATATTTTGTTTTTTCTTGTATTGTAAGCAGCATACAGCAGTACATTTGTGATATACTGGGCAGCTGTGACAATTAGTTGTTAGTTTGTCAGCAAAAACTGCTTACATAATTTGTAAACAAGCAGCTAAAATGATATAGAATTGGCAAAAACATTTATCAAAATTTCCACAATGTGTTGTATGTGAAATAGTATGACCTTCATTCTATACAGTAAATTTAGCATTATTGTGTACTGGATTATTGGAGATGTGCTATTGAGAGGATTTTGTCCAGAGTTCAGAACATGTTTTGATTGGAAAAAATGTTGATGTTATTGAGCAAACACATTTCAGCTATAATGACATTGTTTCGTTGTTGCAGTATAATTTATCCACAGAACCGATATGGTGAGCCACAGTACAATCCATGTGGAAAGTACATGGTTAAGCTGCACATCAACGGAGTCCTGAGAAAGGCATGCCATACTGTTTACATTATGTGACTAGTGCATTTTGTCATGTTAAAGCATTGTAATTTTGTGTTTTCTATTTGTGTTTTAGTGCACTGCTGTTGTGGTTGCAAAGCTCACATTTGGATCAAGTGCTTGGGTGGCTATTTTTCAGTGAGAATGGCAGGCAATATGTACGCGCTAAAAAGCCATGGAAACCGCATTCATTTGATGCCGCAACTTAGCCGAAGTTTGGCTCAATTTTGTGTTGCCGTTGCTCATATGCCGAAGCTTTTGTATGGGATTGCTTTTATTGGTCTGCTAATGTAAGCTGTTTTCATTGGCAGGTGATTATAGATGACTATCTGCCTGTGGACAAAAGTGGCAGCCTGCTGTGTTCCTATTCCAACAACCGCAGTGAGATGTGGGTATCGTTGCTAGAGAAGGCATACATGAAAGTGATGGGCGGATACAACTTTCCGGGATCAAACTCGGCAAGTACCCAGCTCTAATTTGTCAGATAACGTACTGTAAACAACTGCATATCATGAGAGTCAGCCAGCCCGTAAGTTAGTTACAAAACAGCATCATTCTGTTTTTTTAATATGAAAGATCTGAGATATGCGTTTTGTAGATAATTTATTCCTGAGTGTAAGCTGCTAGTTATAGTTATTATATTGCGTTGCTTAATATACTGTTAGAGTTAAACCATCGTATTTCATTATGTATTACGTGGATAATTACAACGCGGTAAAGGATATTGAAAAGTTACAGAGAACATTCAGAGAGTTTTCCATTGTTTGAGAGTGGACACCTTGTAAGTTATGACATTATGACTATGTTATGAGTTGGTGACTAGCTTTTTTACACCACAGTTTAATGACTGATGTCTTTTTAACATATTCATCATTTTTTTACATTTTCTATTTATAAGTTTCTTTAATCATTTTGTTTTTTCATGTTCAGAACATTGATCTTCATGCATTAACGGGTTGGATCCCAGAGCGAGTTGCTATTCGCCGGTCGAGTAGCAGTGCTGAGGAGCAGTTTAATGCGGAGCGGGAATTTCAGCGAATTCATGAGCGGTTTCACAAGGGTCATTGTCTGGTGACGGTTGCTACGGGTGAACTGCGTGATGGTGAGGCAGATCGAGCTGGGCTCGTGCCTACCCACGCTTATGCTATGCTTGACGTTCAGCTTATACAGGTTGCTGTGATGTACACACTGCACACACACACACACACACACACATCATCATCATCATCACATGTTCGTTTAACAAAAGTTGACAAGTGCAACCTCTTAACAAATACAACATGACAATGTGTTCTGAAGTATTCATTTTTGAAAAATAATTGTCTTAAGGTCTGCCGTAAGTTGAGACCTTCTTTCAGCAACATACTGTCGTGCTATTGAATGTTAGTTGTTTTTGATGATTTTGAATCAGACTGTGATGTAGATATAAAGAGTGGTGGTGAATGGTTGGTAAATGGTATTGTAGTTAATTATGTTATGTTCACGCCTGGTAGCTGAATATTGATTTGCTGCACCAAAACAATTATATTTGTATGTAATATTTTTACATTTTGCACTTTAGTTTGATTATTTTATTGTTTGGATGTGAAATATTGTCATATCAGCATGTATGTCATCATCTTTGTTATAGGGTCATCGACTTTTCCAGTTGAAAAACCCGTGGAGCCATTTACGGTGGCGTGGGAATTTTTCCGAGCTGGACACAGTGCACTGGACAGACAGTTTGAAGAAAACTCTCAATTACGATCCACGTACAGCAGCTGCTGTAGACAATGGTAATTGCATTATGCTGCATTACATTGCATCTCATATTGTTCTGGCCCTCTTTTGAACTTGTGTTCTTCACATTAAGCTAGTTTTAAGTGTGGGGTACCACTTGTCTGCGAAAACTTGGATATGTCAGGCAATTTGACAGTTGTTGGGGGAAAGTTGGGGAACTAACCAGAACTCTGGAGATTTTCATGGGAAAATTGTGTCAAGGAAAACTGTTTTCGTATAATTCATATTTGGGGCAGTGCTAATTCTTCTGAAACTGACTGATTCTAGTGTGCACAGGCTTGTGTATAGCATACAGATCTGTGTACAACACCATGTATTGTGTACTACAAGCTTCTATACAGTGCTGTATGGTATTCAGCTTTGATGATGATGTGCTGTTTAGGTATTTTCTGGATTGATTATGAATCGTTGATGCATTTCTTTGATGTAATCTACATCAACTGGAATCCAGAGATTTTTCCATTCACAACTTGCTACCACCAGTGAGTGAACGCTAAATATGTAGATGCAGTAGTGCTGCTGTATGACCATTGTATGACTAATACCTCTGGGTTCTACTGTTCTGCAGTAAATCCATGCTTGGCCTATGTCTCTTAGGGGATATCTTAGTTATTGCAGCAGCAGATTTTTATCTGGCTATTCTATTAGGCTGCAACGTGGGCTTGTCTGTTCGTTCTTCTCTGTTCGTCCATTTCTCTGTCTACACCACATGACTACTAACTGAAAAACACAAAGACTGAAGAAATAGTTTTGCTAAATATAATAAGCATTGTGCATAGTGATACATTCCTTTTAGAATTGGTGCGAACATTTCCCAGGACTGGACTAATACTTACATACTCGTATGCTATTTTTCTGTTTAAAAGGGTAAAGGCCAGGATTATGATTAGGGTCCTGGTTGCGCAGTGCAGTCAGGGGGGGGGTACACTGTGA
>Ga0209367_1010474_pt1 | contig 12423 bp, 6 predicted proteins | sample WorMetLIZISLAND2_FD_187412 | JGI IMG/M metagenome (GOLD analysis project Ga0209367, IMG submission 187412) | Marine gutless worms symbiont microbial communities from Max Planck institute for Marine Microbiology, Germany - Olavius geniculatus... ... | reverse complement strand
CGCGAGACCGCGTCGTTTGAGCCATCGCGCGCAAAAATCCGCCGAAGGGTCTGACCTGTAGGTGAGTCTGTGAAAAAAAGGTATATGGACAGCTATAAAAATTTTTGCGTATATTTCACCCATTTGCCGGGAAGCCCCCCTTGGAGGGATTTACATGAAATTTTGTTTGAGGGGTCCCCTCGGCGACGTAATCAACCCTGCCAAATTTTATCTCAATCTGATCAGGGGTTTTGATTCTGTGGGGGGTCGAATTTTTGGCTTTCCCATAAGAAAGAGAAGTCTGTGATTTCGCCGTGTCGCAGTCATATACGAATTCATGGGAGCACGATGGCGCAGCTGGCCTTTGAGTTCGGAGGTTTCATAATTTCACAGTAACCTAATAATTTCTATACATACGAAATACCAAACATAAACACAGTTCACACACATATTGGGGTTTTTATTCAAATAAATATTGCACAATTTTGGACTTCTTTGACAATCTTTGTATTTCAATTCTTGACGTTGTAATATAACATATTATAAAATTTTCAAGTAAAGTTGTTTTTTGTCGGAATTTTAAACTTTGCCGAGCTAAGGGACTCACTTTTCTCAGTGTGTTAGGGCCTCCAAAATCTTAATCCGGCACGGAATGGGCACAAGAAAAGAGCGCGAACCGAAGAACTTAAAAAAGTTTGAACGAGAAAAAGAATAGAAAAGAGTTAAATACTTACAATGTATCTGTTGGCTAAAGGTCGTTGCAAGGACATGAAGGTCATCTAGACACCGATGTCGCACTAACACACGCACATACATCGGCAATAATAACATCTGATTTTTAAAATAATTTTTTACTAAATAACTGTACTTTCATTTCAGTTTCTCTCATTTTGTTTGCTGTCTAAAACATTTAAGTTCTTTCTAGTGTATGTGCTAAATTAAACTAACTGTCTGTTAGTTGTAATGTGCAAGTTGATATCGTTTCGTATTGTGGGTCCTTTTTGTATCGTGTCATAGAGCATACAAAGCAAAAAAACGGCAAGGCAAAAAATGCACAGTTGCTATTGATTTCGCTGTGTGCTTCAAAATGGCTGCACATTGCAAGTCAGTAAATCTGGGCAATGGACAATTACCTTATTTGTCTGACTTTGACGCCACATAAATCATTTTAGTCGCTACTAATGACACAAGCCAAGGCCATGACAATATTCGCAAGGCGGCAGCCTGCCACTAGCGGTAATGTTGACAGTCGGCTTTACCTGGTGGTCTATAAAACCAAGCCTCTAACCTAGCCTCTAAATCCGTCAATTATTATTCGCCGATTTTTATTTTTTTTAAATAACTTTATTAGTGTCACACTTCAAAAACACTAAAAGATAACATCACAATAGGAAAAGCGTCGTGAAATAGGTAGTCTCATATTCAGAATAATAAGCCTACCTTCATGTAACTCACTTATTTTAAACTTGACTAGACCTATATTGTATTTTACAACCTAGTGTAGCGACACACTTGGTAGTAAACACTTCGAACATTTGCAATGACAATGGAATTCTAGCATCTGATCATAATTTAACTGTGTTGTTTCAACGATGTTATTAAACTAGTGTTGTAGCCGGAACATTTTTGAATGCTGAAAAATCGGTAGACGGTCATGTTAAAAAGTCTGTAACTTCGTCGCTTTTTAACAGAATCACATTTTACTTGGCAGTTGGATGTAGAATGTTTTAGTAAATAAATCTGTAAAAACTCAAATTAAAATTCCAAACGGTTGCTGAGAAAACAGCGAACAACTTTAGGGGTCCACTTTTTTCTGCCACACCCTGTATGTTTTATGTCGCGAAATCAATGCATTTCGACATTTGCTATTTGGTTACAAATGTATACGATTGACACATACGTACACTCAGCAGCATAACGGGGAATGTCCCGGTATGCAAAAAAGCAGGGGAAAACGTCCAGAGGGAAATGTCCTACACCCAATTAACTCTACCGGGGCCCGCCATGCCACACGACATCGTGTCGAATGATAATTAGCCCTATATGCATTGCAGAAGACACGAAAAAACCTAGACTTATAGGACAGAGTGCAGGACAGAAGCAACAGAGACCGCTGATGATGGCGCAATGCAACGATGAGACTGAGAGAAAAGCAGCATACGACACGAAATCCTCAGAGACACGCCAAGAAATATGCACCACGACAGACAGCGACGTCCATACATTAGTGATGCGTCAATCTATTCGTATTATTCGATATAACTGAATCGAAGCGATCATCGGCCTATCAGCGATTGACTTTCGGTATTTTGAATCGGGGGCAGCTCGATAATCCGAAAGTGCGATAGTCCGAAATTTTAGGCTTCCTCACTATACACTGTGTCCCAAAAACGTCCCACTTTGTGATTGTCTATATCTTCTTCGCCAAATATTAACCGATTTTCAAAACTTTTTCACTGATACATTCTGTGGACAATTAGCAATAACATGATTATTGAATATCCCGCCATACGTTAACTATGTCGCTGCACTACCTTGTGAAATATAAATGCAAAAAACTAGCAATCATAGACAGCAACCGTGTTGGTAAACAAAATACACTTCCGGCCAAAAATGCAGTGAATAATCTGTACGATGCTAGATTTTGTTAGATCTGTTTTTTTGTGGCATATCAAACGATATGTTTGTTTCTGGCCGTTGTGGTTTAGCAACCCCATCAATTCATCTACAGTGATCATCTTCTCTTCAGTTCGTACATGCTTCAGTCTGCTGGTTTTATGCCTTTGGTCCTCCCCCTTCCTCTTTCTCTTTACTTTTTTCCATCTTTCTTTCCGTGTCCACGTCCGTGCGTCCAATATTTGAGGCGACATATCTTCATAATAGTGCAAGATAGACGCATGGAACCTGGTCACTATAAACCACCCATAGAAAGTCAAACCCTGGGAGTCGAATGGTCACGTGACCGATGACGTCACGTGATCCAAAAAGGTTAAAGTTGTGACCTTATTACATTTGAGGCGCCGTAACGGTGCTAGATAGACGAATGGTCACTATGGACTACGGATAGGAAGTCGACCCCCGGGAGTCGGTCACGTGGCCGATGACGTCACGTGACCCCATAAGGTCAAACTCGTGACCCCATTATCTTTGAGGCGCCATATCTCCATAACGGTACAAGATAGACGCATGGTGACGATGGACCTTTTATAGTAAAGCGCTGGTGACGAATTGAATGATTTTGTAACTGACAATGTTTATTGTTTAGTTAAAATAATACAGAAAAATGCAAAGATCATTGCTGCTGTACAATTTGAAATTAAACTGTGTAATTTTTTTCTACCGGTTTAAACAGCTCAGTGATCATACTCATACGGACATATACTGTAAACTGTCGAAATGCACTGGACAGACTCCGTGTTCACATGAACAATATCTTGTTATTTTCGACAATATCATCTGCTTCTGTTTACAAACATCAGAAATGTATGAAACACTAAACATAATTTAATTTTTGTATAAAAATTAATAAAAAAAATTGTTTAAAAATTTTTTGCATATGTAATATAATGATTTAAGTGATTTTTAAAAATGTATGTTTCACATGGTAGTGTAGCAACACAGTTAAAGTATGGTGGGATATTTAGCAACTACTTTGTTGCTAATTGTCCACCGTATGTACCACTGGAAAAAAAATTGAAAATCGGTTAATATTTGGCTAAGATATGAAAAATGACAAAGTGGGACTTTTTTTGGGACACAGACGTTGACTCAACTTCCACATTTCCTCTCAACTAAGAGTAAGGTTAAGATTTAAGTTATGGTTCGGGTTAGGGGTTAGGGGTTAGGGCTAGGGTTATGGTGAGAGATAGAGTTAGTGAAAATGCATGTCGCAGTGTACATTTTCGGAATATGTGATCTTCGAGTTACAGACACACAATCTTTGAATCGGTCTCTCTCTTCTGTCCTCTCGATTACATCTTTCAATCTCACCAATCGCTTTGACGAAGCTCAATGCGTCAAGTCATAGTAAGCCGCGTTACCGGCCTATGCCGTCTGTCCGTCCGCGCGAGCGTCTGCAGTCTGTCGTATAAAGGCTTCTAACTGGAAAACAAAAAGCGCTTAGAAACATAAGCTACCAAATTAGCCAGACCACGGAAGGGGTAATAGCAAGAACCGGTGTGCCAATTTTTAGTTCAAAAACTCAAAGATCAATGTTAGAGTCGCGTCGTGCATAAGGCCACTCCATATGACAGGCGGGCGGTCGCATATCAAGTCGACACTTGGCCAACATCATCGTTTGTTTTTCATCGATTTTCGGTTTTTTTCGACATATATCACGCGGTCTTTCAAAGGCAGGCTATATGGCATCGGGTGTGCGGTGTTTTGGTGTATTGTACTGCAGTCTCAGTAACGTATCGATTCAAAGAACTACAGCATCGGCCCATCACTAGACCGGTCTGTGCACCGGTCATATATAAAGTAGTTCGTATGAGCGCGCAGTGGAGGATGAAACGCGGAACAATATCATCACTCAGCCAGCAGCGCCAGCCAGAACCGCAGTCACCATCAAAAGCATGCTAAACAAGGTGAATTACAACGATTGTGTGACGTTTTCTGTATCGCCTTACGAAGTTTAAAGACCGAACCGGTTGACGATTTATGAACGTGGCGGAGGCAGTGGGTACCGATACTGGATAAGGCGGAACAGTCGAATAAGCATCGCGGATATAGGCCTAGGTTTAACTCTGGCAGAAAATACAACTAGTTTTGGTTGTTACTTATAATCTTTCTATAAAGCTACAGTTAAAAACAGGCGGTAATTTTATAAATGGAACACTACAGCTTATACAGCACTGAAGTCTGCACTAAAATACTTTCTTTCCCCACCCCATGTACACAGAACGTAACATTCCAGACATTAAAGAAGTGTAGGAATCGTCACAATACCTCGCAACACACGTCGGCTCCCCACGGAAACATAATGTTAGCGTTGTCCGTTGACAATCTGCTTTTATGTCCACGTAAACGCCAGTGACCTGTGGCCTAATATCAGGCCTATACATTAGTATTACGTAACGGAAGGTAACGACACGTGATACCGGAAAAGTCAAAGCGCAAGTTTTACGATCAGTCTTTTACACGGTTGACAGTTCAGACCATAAGCAACGTTCTGCAAACTCACTCAGATTCATGCGTAAAAAGGAAATGTCACCCGGCCAGTGTGAAAATCGACAAGTAACGAAAAAATAAGCCTGACTGTCGCTAGGATAGCCGACCGTACTGGTTTTCAGTAACCTTCAAGGTCATCTAAGGTCAATGATTTTCACGTTATTGAAAGCCAATATGCGACTTTCTATTAGTGATTAACAGTAAACTAAGCCTTATCTAGCACCGTTTCCGAGATACGGCCACTTATAGCTTAAAACGTTTAATTGAAAATTGCGACCAAACCGCTGCAGATGGAGACATAGACACTATTGACAGACTATAGAAAGTCGCCAGCGCCCTATCCAATGGTATTATTGCCGACCCCCTAGGACTAACCGTTCAGCCACAATACATCGTGACAGAGATACCGACGGACAGACAACGACGGACGACAACCATACCATAAGCTCGACCGTTACTTAATTAAGGTCGGCTAAAAATTGAATTTTTAAAAAATAACATTTTTTATTGTCGGATAATATTCGAAATCCAGTGTGCTGTTTTGACGAATAATGTTGCAAACTTGGTTCGGCTTATCTTGACTTTTGCTTTAAAAACTGGCAAAGTAAACTGTAAAATGTCAGATATTCTAGCGAGGCATGTCTGTCTGAATGAATGGACTGCGGGAGGGGGCACGTGACGATACAGACGGCAATAAGTAAGCAAGCCGACGCAGAAACAGTCTCAGTCTAGTCTGAGTTTAGTCGTCCTACGTGCTGACATCTGGCGGACGGCAGCTGCAGTCGGCGCAATGAACGAGTCGAGAGTCGAGTCAGAGCTGCGTCATAAATCACTGTTAGACGCACAGCACTACGACTATAGGACGAGTCACCACAGGAACGAACGGATCTACTGCAAAGACTACAACATGCTGGAATGAAAGAAACAGATCGAACCATAACGACCAACCCACACACAACGCTAATGTGTGGTCCATTACCAGGGCTTGTCTTAAGTTCTGGGCATACATCGTAAACCACTGGTTATTTTTTGCATGCTAAGTGATTATTTTTTGCGACTTACTGATCGCCGTACACGGACGAAGTCGCATAAAACATAGCCGCCAGGACAGCCTGTAGAAATGTGAGAGTTCGAACTCGATTGAGAATAAGAAAGAAATGTCAGCGTGTGTGACAGACGGACAGACTACTGACTACGCCACTGCAATTTCTGTCGCAATAGTCACGGCAACACGGCATCGCTATTGTGTTCGCAACACTACTGTACAGAGTGACGTAACTGAACTGAATTGAACTCAACTAACACGGTTGAGTTGTTGACGAAGTGACCAACGGGCAAGCGGGCGAGCCCATTGGTCATTGATTGATCATTGACGCGTACGTAAGCACAGTCACGTAAGCCACCGACGCCGTTAGACGTTGGGGTGCCTACTGTAATGCATTACAGCTTGCCCATTGGTCAGTTCGCCAAAAACTAAACCATGGCAGTTCAGTTCGGTTACGTCGCTCTGTACGCGCCTATATAAGCAGCGCCGAATGTAAGTAAGTAAGTAAGTAAGTAAATGATTTATAAAGCGCCAAAGTCTCAGAAAGAATCAGGGCGCATAACGATATCGTTAGCGATATCGTTGAAATTATTGCAGTCTTGTATTTCATCAAGTCTCCGTGTTGACACCACGTGGCAATGCAGTGATGTACCGTGCAGTCAGTCGAAGCTGTTTGGTCGTCGAACCACAATGACCGATGACGTCACTCCAATAAGTTATGACGTCACTTATTACGCTGACGTGACCGGTTATTGCGTACCCGTCCACTGCAGTCTGTTATGACGGACAGACGGACGCATGCCGGAGAAGTAAGGATTGCGGATAGGCCAGAATGCCGATCCGCAGAATAATTCGGACTTGCAGACGATATATAAATCATTTTCATAACGTAGTATTTTTAAAAATTATGAACAATTTGGGTTGTGTTTTGGCCGTTGCGTTACACATTATGCAACTGTAGGCAAATACGCCCTTAGAGCGGCGTCGCCAGTTAAGAAAAGTAGACGGGACAGGAAGTTGCAATTTTCGGACAGACACTGCGAATTTCCGACATAATTTCGATAGACAGCTGCAAATTTTTACCGAAAAGATTATGGGTGTTCAATTTTTAATTTTGCGCCTAATTTCCACAAAACGTGGGTCTTAGCTTCAAATTTTGCATTTTTGAACGAAAATTTTCCGACAACAAAGCATTTTCCGACAATTTTTCCGACAAATTACTGACATTTCACAATGTTGCTGTTGTAGTAGCCCGCCCTCCAGACCCGGGGGCCTCGGCTGGACCACAGCGCCGAAAACCCAATAGCGAGATAAAAGGGGGAGAGTGTCGACGGACTTTGCAACCACATCGTTTGGATGCAGCTGTCGGATCCACCACTTGAAGGCTCCGTCTTGAGATCTTACATCTCTTGACATCTCACAATCGGCTGTTGCAGTTGCGGATCAAAAATCCGAGTCCATGGACGGACGTGGACTCGCAATTCCAGGACGCACGCATGTCAGTTTAACGACGCTTACGTCGGCCTGCCGTCATAATCTGCTGCTGCCGTGCGGTCACTGTCAGTGTCAGTGATTGGCGAAACGTCGCGCAGATAATTAAACCGCTGCTGTGCAGTAATAACGTCCGTCATGCACTGTATGGCGTAGTTCATCACTGGTGAGTCAGACCTGCTCAGCAGCAGTATCTGACACGCCATCTCACTACGCATCACTTCATCTCGCCATCAGTGACTGCTGTCAGACTGCATGGGCGTCAATCCGTTACGGACAAGGGCACATGCCCTCCTTAACGTTTTAGACGGCGAACACCAACAACATTGACCCTTCTTTTTCTTCTTTTAGTCAGGGTTGAATGCAAACTTCGGTAAGTTGAAGGCTCTAGCACTTGAGTTGGGTGCGCACGGTCAGCAGTGTGCTCAGTTTTGACAGCATAAAAACAGTGCGGTTGAAATAAAGGCAAAATTCTGGTTCCTACGAGATTGGTCATGACTCCCATTCATTGCATGGCGGTGCAGTGGAGTGCCTAGGTCCCGGTTAGGCAGATGACAACGCACTCTTGAACGTAAGGAACGTAGCGACGAGGAGTAAAATAAGTCATGCAGTAATAGGTTAAAACGACTCACGTTTGTGTCTCGTTAGTTTCGTTCGGTCGTCCTCGTCGTCGTCGTGTTCTCCGTCGATGCGACGCTGAACGCGACCCTCGTAATGACCTTGACGCTCCGGCGTTTGACCTTCAAGACATTCGTTGACGTCATCATCATCATCATCATCATTTTTGACGTCATAATCACTGAGTCGTTGATGACATAATTCCTGCTGCTGCTGCTGCTCCTGATAATGATGATTATGATGCTGATTGTCTTCTAGTGATGTGTTCGTTTCCTCTGGTGAATTCTGCTCGCTGTGGATCGACGTCCCGAGTCCGCTGTCGCCGATCTTACTCAGCGACAGTCGTCGTTGGCCCTGACCTTTGACCTCGTGGTCATGTGATCTACTGAAGTCACTGCAGCTATTGACTCGGCCCACCAGCCGCCCTCGGTCGACTTCGTCGGTCTTTATACGGACCGTCGAACTGTTGCTGCACGTGCGGCTAGTACGATCCAGCGCCGACGTGCTCGAACTGATTGCCTGTCCTGACGCAGACGAGCTTTCAGTTACAAGATGGCGTCGCACTACGGCGTCCTGGTTTGTTACAAGCTGAACAGAATTCCCTGACGAATTAGCAACATGGCAACAAGCAGCTATTGTTAAATCCCGGTTATCGTCGTCAGCGATCTCGCAGCTTCGCGGCCGGAAGTGCCTCATCGTCGGCTGGTTCTCGTAACCGCTAAACGGCGACGTAGAATATCTATTTGCGGCGTATCGTCGACGGTCGTTGTCGAGCGTCAGCCAGTAGCTGTATCGCAAGCAGGTTGGTCTAACTCTCGGCTGGGACCCATCAGCAACAGCAGCAATCACATTTCTTTTTCCGGTCTTCGGCATGTTGCTACGGCGACGAGAAACACCATATGCCGGTTCAGTGTTGTCGGTACAACCGGAACTAGAAACAACAGTTGGCAGCGTGCTCTCCGCAGGCTGTCGCACGGTGGAAATGGAATTAGTGAGGGTGGGCGGAAGGGAATACCTCCACGCCGGTGGAATCCCCCGCCGTGGCCGCCGTCTTGGAAACTCCCCGGATGACGTAATAATGACGTCACGTCCGGTAGTCTGTCGGGTGTCGTCGAATGATAACTCATTCAGCGCACGAGCACACATGGCACTGCAGTAGTGATGCGATGACACGTTACCGACTCACCGCCGATCGGTTTCGATGATAAAACTGCCGATTCGTCGCATCACTAGCTAACAGCAGCAGCAACTGCCGACTGCTGGTCGCCATATTCATAATGATCCTGTCGAACACAAAATAAAGCAGTAAAGTTAGTTTACTAAATATCGCGTCCGAAATAGCTAGTTAAACGCTGTGTTATTATTATTTTTAGTACTTTTTGACGCGCTACATCTATGCTGTAGAGAGTCTATGGCACAATGTGTCTGTCCGTTGTCGTCTGTCACGGATGTGTTGTGACTAAACAGTGCGATATAGGGCCTAGGTTGCTATTGATCACTGATAGGAAGCCCTTTAACATGACAAATCATCATTGATCTTGAATGACCTTGAGAGGGCATTACGCAGTCTGTAACAGGAACTGGTATAGGCTAGGCTGTAGCGCGTCTTCCTTAGCGACAGCTGCAGGCTTCTTGTCTTTCAAAGTTATGAACGCCATGATCGTAGGTTCAAAGAATTAACGCCGAACGTGACGTACTGTCTTCCTCTCGAAAGTAAAAATTTCTATCAATCACATGCCTTAGAATTTAGGAACGGTGCGACCTCGATTCGCTACCAAAAAGTCGCATTGTGGGTGTTCGATTGAATTGGAACCGATGACCTTGGGTGACCTTAAATATTGTTATAATACTCCAATTCATGTTTAAAGGCGTGAAAAATTCTACTACGAGCAGCACAAATGTTGTTTAAAATATTTGGTTTGATTATAAAATGTTTGCATGGGAACGACAGCGGTAGCATTAATTTCGACTTTTATTGGGAATAACACTAAAAATCAAACGTGCTGCAGCGATAACAGGTCTAGATCAGAAACGTGAAAATTTACGTTAGCACGTCGGACTTCGTATTTCAAATGTTGCATAACAGTAATATAAAATGACTGGAATTTCTCAGCAGCCATATAGCGCGATTTATTGCTATTGCTGCCAACAGCAGCCTGAGCTTCTTGGTATCACATGATTAAGAGCAGATAATTTATGAAACAGTACGCTATCTTCGTGCATTTCGTCGAAAAGGATTCCGGGGAAATTTTTTTTAATTAGGTGCCAATATGGTCGGCGGCGGTTTATGCTGTCCGGAAAAATTAGAAAACACGGGTTTTTTTGCCCACTTCAAGCAATGACTGCAAGATCCGCAAGACAATAAAAGTACAAAAGATGTAGGTCCCTATGCATCGACCGAGCTCCGTTACGTCGGATCTTATATTATTTTTGCAAAGCTTTTACTTGACGTTTAAACTAGTACCATGGACCTCTTAAAATAGACTGACAAAATTTTGTACACATAATAACCAAATTTGCAGCATGTGTTTTCGTTGTTTGTGGCATTACCTGTACAAAATTTTGTAGCAAACAGACCACGTTTGACGAAGTTATAGTACAAAAACTGAAAATACCGATAAACCCAATTTCGCGGACCCGAGAACGGCCGCCGTCAGTCCTTATTTTGAGAGGTCTATGAATACACTAAGTTGGCAAAATTGCGATTTTCGTTAACAGTCTTTGACAGCTAGCTCATTACACCAGCAGTAAGTAGGTCTACTGGTATTGGGATACAACATGCACATAGTTACAGAGAACTCGCAGTTTTTTCCTTATCAGTGACCGTATAACCATCGACATTTTGCCGCTGTAGGCCTATTGGCAAAAGGGCGTAAGTCCGGGCTTTTGAGTAAAGTTCATAGGCTTATAGACAGTCACAAGTGCTATAGTTTGACGTAAAAAATTTATTGCGATTTATATAGTTAAAATTAATGAAAACTTTTGCGCCCTTCTTGATTTTTGGCACCTTTTATCATCCGTGTTGTCTCAAAAGAGCTTATCTGCTAATGTAAAATAACGTAGGTCGCACATACCCCTTTTTTGCACGATCGTCCTATGCGCGCGCTGACACGGCAAACATTGCCTAACTCGCCAGTTACGCGACTTACGCCCTTCCGCCGCAAAAAAAGCTGGAAACGCGTATCTGTGACTATCTCGGTTTCTCGTAAATGGACTTCACTCTTTGCCAATACAGTGACGATTTTGCCTGTGCTGTCAGAGGACGGGCAGGCTGAGTTTGCTAAGAGGAAGATGATACCTGCAAACGGTTTAACGGCCATCCATATCAGTACTAACTGCGTTGGGTTCGACGTAGTATAACTTCGCTGGTGCAATGGATCCGCGGCATACCAATAGTCTCGGCTAAGCAAGTCGATGGCAGCAACACGATAAAAGTTGGTGTTTAAAACGCGTGTACTTACCGCTGACAAGATAACAGCTACTGCAGTCAGTTTACGTGTATCGGAATTACTCGAGACGGTACAACGTTGTAGGCCTATGTAGCAGAAGAAGTCTTGAAGTGCTGCTGGCTGCAGAGCGCTGAAACACAGAGCAGCAGACCGCCTCCAGTCTGTCTGTCTGTCGTCTGCGCAGAATACTTACACAATGCGGCGAGCTGCTTGCTTGAGACGTCGTACGACCATTCAGCGCACGTAGACGCAAGCACACGCAGACATACGCAGACAGACGGACGCACGCATACAATACGTCGTCAGATTGATGGCTGCGCGGGAACCCGCAGAGCGCTCAGTCACCCTAGCAACAGCCGCTCTGCCTCAGCAGCAGCAGCAACAGCTTCGACCGCATCTCTACGAACCACGGAACGACGATCTGCTTCGTTCCGCAATTCCAGGACTGCGGTGGGGTTGTGGCGCTGGGATCGCCGTCCCCATTTTCCATTTTGCGAAAAACGCGTCTCACTTTTAAAGAAAGTTTTCGCGACCATCCCATGTAAACCATACATTGCTCAAACGAGAGATCATTCATCGTCATCATCATCGACAACCGTGGGCTCAATGCCCGTTGGTGTCTGACGCCATTGTTACTATCGCTGCCCACCGCTGCCTATCTAGGGCAGCGTG
>Ga0209367_1010473_pt1 | contig 12424 bp, 7 predicted proteins | sample WorMetLIZISLAND2_FD_187412 | JGI IMG/M metagenome (GOLD analysis project Ga0209367, IMG submission 187412) | Marine gutless worms symbiont microbial communities from Max Planck institute for Marine Microbiology, Germany - Olavius geniculatus... ... | reverse complement strand
GAACGACAATTTAGTGATAATTTATAAACAAAATAAATTACTGTTTGTCGAAGCGTCACTGTGACGTCATCGGCAGTAACGTGGTAACCGGTTTTTGAAAATTAAATAGCATTTTTAGCTTAAACATTTTTAATACTGAAAAATCGGTAGGCGGTCATGTTCAAAAGTCTATAATTTTGTCGTTTTTCAACAGAATCATATTTCACTTAGCAGTTAGATGTAAAACGTTTTTGTAAATAAATCTGTAAAATTTCATGTTAAAATTCCAAGAAGTTCTTAAGAAAACGGCAAAAAACTTTAGGGGGCTATTTTTTGCCGCACCCTATATGCATTTTAATTTTAACGTCGCTGCTCATAACGACGATGATGAGCGACGTCGACAAACGTCAGTTACAATCTATAGCAAACAAAAAAGTCTAGCAAGCACATCTTAACTAACCTCTGTGCAAAACACATATTGACTTTGCGTAAAACTAACACAATCGAAGTACTTTTGCTCAAAATGTCACAAACGAAGTACGAAGATGCAAGATACGTAATGTGAAATGGTCATATAAATCCAACTACACTTTATTTTACATTTTTTATTAGCGTAAACTACTTCGATAATGTTGGGGTTTTTAATAATAATTTCCAACTGCGAAATAACATTTTAAGCAATACAAACGTTCAGTATTTTACAACACAAAATACTTTTAGCACATCCTAGTAAAATGTGTTCCAGAGTTTCCACACATTCATTACATACGTCACATATATCAGATGCTACGGTATTAATTTTTTTAAGTAATCATTTGTCAAACTAATTTCAAAACGCATTCTTGTTATAATAATTTTTTTTTCTTATTGAGTTTTCATACTTAATTTTTAGGGATACATTGGGTTCTATTTTTTTGTAAAATTTTCCAGTACTGCTAAATTATTATAATTGTTGCCATTTTGTTATGATATGTTCTTGAATTAAAGTGTAAATTCCTTTTAATTCAAAACTAGCAGTAACACTTGTATCATTTATTATAGCGGACTGTGCAAGTCAATCGGCTATTTCGTTCCCTGTTACACCTAAGTGGCTGGGAACCGAGATGAGTTTTATGTCAACATTTATATCATTAATAAGGTCATTAATTTTATTTAACACGTTAGGCCTACATAAAAATTTACCTGTTTTAATAGCGTTTAAAGATGACAGAAAATCACTAAATATTGCAATGTTTTTGACCAAACTATTGTGCTTGGAGAAATCCAAATCCCAAGCAAGACTAAGTTTTATAGCAATTAGTTCTGCAGAGAATATGCTTAAATTATCAGGTAGACGTACAGCAGATTAAACATTTAATTCCGGAACAAAAAATGCGGCTGCAGTTTGCCTTGCTGAAGTCTTTGTTGCGTCGGTATAAATGTGCAAATCATTTTTATACATTTCTGTTTGATCCTTGACGATGTTACTTAAAACAACTGGATTTTTTATTTTTGTTGCCAGTTTTAATAACAGATATATCTACTTTGATTTTCTTTCTACGCCAAAACGGCCGCGAGGGCCAAACCGGGCCCTCCCATTTAAAAGTACAATTTTGGCAAAAAAAACTCAGAATTTTTATTACCTATAGAGTCTGTATTTAGTGTGTATCTTCTACTACGATCAGTCCAGTGCGGTTTAAAAACTGAACTAGCTGGGTGATGTTTATCACACTTCACTTTAGCAGCGTATTGGATCTGTTGCTGTAATCGTCTAAGTTGTAGCGGAGGTTCCTTGGCATCGATCTGCAGCGTTTGACATTTCTATTATACGATAGGGGTTACTTTTTTCCGGACGAGAGGCATGCCAATGTCATTAACGTTTGCGTGTTTTTATTGTAAAGGTTTCACACTTTTGATTTCTTTTTCAGTTTTTTTGGTACTTTTTTATTTTTATTTTTTTTTGTTTTTTGACATTTTCTTATTCACGTCACTTTAAACTTCTTCGCATATAGCTGGCCAAAACCGCATCTATAATGCACTGAACGGTAATGAATAAAACATTTAATACAACAGATACACACAAAACACTGTATGTCATTAATATGGTAGCAAATAAAATAAAGACGCGCGCTTTACTCTAATAATGTGCTCAATTTTCGTTATGACAAAATAGTTTTTAATACTAATTGCGCATTTTGTCGTTGACTCTAACTTTACTGCGAGCGTACATGTGTAATTCTTTGTAATTACCGGTAAAGCAAACGGTCACAAAAGGAATAAGAGAATGCGTCATCGTCGCCATCATCGCGGTTGTCAACGAGCCAGATCAAATGATGATCGTTGCAATTATTGCAACATTTCTCACTACGGTGCATGTCGTTGGATTGTGTTGTGCAGTTCCGTGTGCACATTTTACTAAAAAACTACTGATGCAATCACTCCAATTACTCGAAAAACCACAGATTACAATTACAATTACGACAATCACAACAACTTATATAGCGCAAACAATACAATGTTTAATGTGCAGCAGCGTCAAAGTACAATAAATAGATTAACTGAATAACTAGCAAAATGCCAATCCGCTCTATACGGTCAAAAACTAAACTAAGGCCTATTGGAAAATCGATTCGAAACCGAGAAAAAAAAATTTAGATTTCGCTCACACAAAATGCACTTATGGGTAAAAAAGTACAAGTCGGAATATAGTTTTTTTAAAAAAATAACCCCTCACAGAACTACGGAGCGTCACTTGCCATAAGAGATTACACAGTGTTACCTGCAACCCGACACAAATAAACGCGTCTCTGATCTTCTAATCTTAACTTAAAAAGTTTTTTAAGAACGCTGTTAACTGCAGCATTTTGGTACCGCAACAAATTTTGCAAACTGCACTACCTAATAAATGACATTACATTGCTTTACGTGTCGGCTACGTTTAGAAAAAAAATACTATTTAGAGATAACGCATTTTGTAAGATTCTTAGCTTATTTTATTTAAGTTTATTTTAGACAAATAGTTCAGATTGTAAATTCAGTGCTGCAAGCGCTTTAAATCGGAAAGAAAAAAACGTTAAGTTTATACTATTTCTTGCAGTCAAATTAAATGCGACGTTCGTTTTTATTGACAACGTTAGTCAACTGTAACAAACAAAACAGCGAATAAACAATAAATAATATTGAACGTTCAAGCACAGAGATCAAAACAGTGTGTAAACTTGCTGTTATACCGGAATATATGTTTGGCTTAAAACAAATATTTTTTATAAGTTTGAAATGTTGAAGTGCAAAATGGATGGTTTAATAGTGTAACGGTAACGCGCTGAACTTGTAACCCTAAGGTTGCAGGTTTGACTCCGCGCCGCGACACTGTCAGGTGACCTTAGGCAAGTTGTTCACACACATACATATGCCTCTGTTCACCAAGCAGTACAAATTGGTATCGGCTTCACCGCCGGGAAGGCTACGGCAGTAATATGCAGAAGTCTGGCCTTCCTCCCATATATAAAACAGGGACGGGTTTGCCTGTATCGAGTGGGAGGTAATACTGTGTGATCCCATACGGCAGGCGAGGCGTCTGCGGCACACTGCCGGCTCGGGGCCTTGGAAACGGAGATGAGCACCGCTCGCATCGGTCACAAAGCTGTGAGAGGGCTTGTTGACTATCGGCGATCGGCGGCGGCGATTTAAAATGGATGGCGCGTTTTTTGTCTTTTCCTACTTAACTAAAGTTGTGTTACGTTCGACGTATACCAATAATGTATAAAGTGACAGCACAGTAAAACAGTGGATATGTACGGTCGATAGTTGGTATTAAGCTGCGTCAAAAGTTATACAACACAAACTTCATCAAGCTGGTTTTTGAGACTACTACAGAAACAGGTAAACGATAACGTAGTAAACTGGCAACACTTATACTGTTAAGCCTGATTTCTATCTCATGCAACGCACGCAACAAACGGCTTCCATCCATGCGTTTTAGCTTTTGCGTCTTCTGCGTTTGTCGCGTATATTGCGTTCTTTTTTGCGTTGACTGCGCCACTTACGTCAAAAGTTGCGCAAAGGCCCCGCGTTGCGTCCGCTGCTGTATTGCGTTAAACGAAAACCACGCCTCAGGATTCCTTGACTATTGTGGCTGAGAATGGCCGCTTCTCCCTGTGTATGTGGCGCCGGCATCATGCAGCGGCTGAATCTGATGTGGCTTGTTGGTGATGCAGGCTGCCAGACGTCTGACGCCCTTCTGGAACGCACGGTACTTGGCGGCGTAAATGAAAGGGTTGATGCAGCTGCTGGTGAACACCAGGACCACGGTGAAGTAATAGAACCAACTTCCGAAGTCGACGCTGTAGCCGGCAAAGTTGAGAAAAAAAATAATTTGATTGGGCGACCAGCAAATGAGAAATCCACAGCAAACCATCAGTGACGTTACGACAGCGTTGCGTCCGGCCTTGCTCACTGCCGAGTTTTCCGAGGGATGTAACTAAAACAACATAACAGCTCGAAAGCAAAAAATTCTGGTTATTTCTGATTTTTGCGAGCTGGTTTATTCTTGAAAAAATAGCTATTTAATGCAAGGTACATGTGGGATTCAGCCAAAAAAAAACAAAAGCCATTAATTGTTTCGATTGTTTTCGTTTTTACGTAAAGTGTTAAAGCCTTGTACAGATTTTCACCGTAACTTATTTCAAAGCCATAAAACGTTACATTGTACTTTCCAGTGTTTTCTATTACATTTCACAGCTTAGTTGTAAATGGGATAACTGCTTCAACCCGAATAGGCCGGCACAGACCAATATTCGAAACAATGAAATAGTATTAGATTGTGACCAATGTAACGTACGCCTGGCGCGCATTAGCTTCTCCTGTATTCTTCTAAGTGCTTTTTCGTTTCTTTCAACTTCTATTAGAGACCCGGCGTAAATTTGAGACCAGACTAATAGATATTATACTAATAGTGACTGGCGTTGAAGTCATTATTGGAAATTGTCTCCCTGTCTATTTGGCAGCATTATAAAAATATGGCGCCTCAAAGATATTGGGGTCACGACCTTTGCCCTTTGGAGTTACGTGACGTCATCGGTCACGTGGCCATTCGACGCGCAGTGGTCCTCCAAAAACAGATTTCGGTCGTTGATCGGTCAGTCGGTCGGTCGTCGGTCGGTCTTCAATATTACACTGATCTCAAATAGGCCTACTTATTTTCGCTACGTTAGAACGTAGCGCACGAGGAGTAAACAATGGAAACTTTCGACTTTGATAGTTAGTGTTGTACCAAAATGGTTTGTTTGTTCGCACATTCAAGTCGTAACCAAGCCCGCAATATAGCAACTACGTTGATCAAGATTAGCCATTAACCACAACATAAACTGAGCACCGTCACATCATTGTTAACGTTTGTACAAAGTGCTACTCTTTAGTGCTTTGACACTTGGATACCGCAAAACATCGGACCTTTAAACTACATGCTAGCACTATTTAAAACATTGCTTTTAAAAATAGGCTTAAAGGACAAACTAAAGCAAATAAAAAAGTGTTTAATTATACACAAACAACCAAATAATGGAAATAGTAGTAGTAGTTTCAACGCATTTTAAAATGTATGTTCAATTTGATTTTAAATTTGATTAGGCCTAGTAGTTTAAACGCAGCAGGTCTGCCACTACGTAAGGCGGTACCTTGTTTTTTAGAGCATAGACAATTCTTGAGTAGAAGAAAGCCATCAGCAACAGCGGCAGAAGATAAGCGACGACAAACACCAGTGACAAGATTGTCTGCATCATGGCTTGGCTGCTGTAACTGCCCCAAGGTACACAAGTCGACTGGATGATGTCCGTCGATACACTACCCACGGTTGCTTCAAAGCCAAGTATCGCGACCCAGATTAACACAATTGCACCGACTACTGGAACGGTGTGCTTTTGCACTTTCATCTGCGAGCAAAGCGTCACATTTTACCATATATATTTTATGACTTATTTCTTTCTTATATTTTTCACCACAGTGTCTGCAGTGTTGTAACAGCTAGCAATATACATTCGCACTCCAATTAAACGTAGCGGTTGAAACCTCTCGAGTCGCACGTTAGAGACACCGATAATAGTAGCGGTGAAACAAGAAATATTTTAGATTGTGACAAATCTACTGTACTCCTCGCGCGCATTATTTTCTCTTATATTCTTCTAAGTGCTATTTCGTTCTTTTCGGTTTGTATTAGAGATTTAGCGTCTATTTTAGACCCATCTGTTATTATACTAATAGTGACTGGCGTCAAGATTGGTATTAAAAATTGTCTCTCTAAACTTCGTGAAATATTGTCCGATTTTACGAACTGAGGAGAAAATATTTCAATAATGGTCAATGATGCAAGTTGCCATTTGTCTTGTTCCACCTCAACGCATGGGTCTGGCGCCGTTATATGGCGCCTCGAAGATAATAGGGACACGACCTTGATTTTTGGGGGTCACGTGACTTCATCGTTTACATGATCATTCGACTCGCGGTGGTCGACTTCCTATTGGCTGTCCATTGTGACCATGCGTCTATCTTGCACCGTTATCGAGATATAGCCATTTGAAGTTCTTCCAAGAGAGTTCTTCTAGGAAGAAAGGTCGGTCGTCGGTCGGTTTTCAATATAATATATTACACTGATGTCATATACTCCTCTTCGCTACGTTAGGAACGTAGCGCGCGAGGAGTAAAAAAGTACGTTCCAACACCGTCTGGAATTTATTTTGCCGCTGTACACTTGCGTAATATATCATGCACCATGAGTGACAAAATGTATGCTAGTGCTTTCGGGTGATACATCACAGCGTATAAAACATCACTGTTTTGTTCTGGCAATACAATGTCAATTTATAACCACTGTATCAATTTTTGTTTCAGGTTCTGACAAAGTGAGTGGAAATGGTTGAAGTTTAGTGTGTTCTTTTTTACCCACGTTTACTAATCGTTAGTAATACAGATGAAACCAACAAAACAAACGCAAACGTGCTACGTGCACCTGATTATAACACAAGTTGAACTTCAAAGTAATAAATGTCAAAACATTCCATTTTATCTGCATGTTGGGCAAAAACGTTTTAAGTGCTCTTGTGATATTGTTTTTTAAAAAGTTTTTGCAGCATTTGGCTGTTTATAAATTTATTTTTTTTTATTTTAGCACTTGCTATACAATACAATAAAAAATTTATTATTTTGCTTACTTAGTTACTTAACTAAGATTTGAACGAAGTTTTTTTTGCATTCTGGTTAATAGCTGCAAATGTTGGAACCGTATAATAAAACAATAAATTTATTTTACATTCAAAGCAGCCGAATGCTCGATACAGAAAAAAGTAGAACATTTAAGCATGCATAAATAGCTTTATTTTGCCAGTTTTTATCATGCCACGAAAATGTCACACTCGATAGTACTACACTGTGTCTCAAAAAAAACCGGACCCCTGCTACCTTTTGCAATAACTCCAACAGTCCTGGTTCAATAGCAATAGATTTTTTAAAAAATAATCGTTAGAGAATCAGCACTTAATAGCATGTGTTATTTTGCGAGAAATTTTAAGAACAAAGTACCAGCTGAGGTTTTCCTGTGGCACCAACGGTAGAGGCAACTGCACTGCAGTACTCCAACGAACCAACAACGTCAGTCGTGCGATTCTGTCTCAGATGCTTCAAAAAGTCATTCAAAGTTGTTTTCTTCCATTCTTTTGTCGGAAACTCTTTCATCAGTCTCTTAGCTCCGTAACCTTTACACTCGTACAAATTTTCAATTAAAATACGATCTTCTTTACTTAACCCCATTTCTTCGACTAGCGTCGTCTGCTGTCTTATACAGTTTATAAATGGCGCTCTCTGGTTACCATGGAAATAACCTAAGCTAACCTAACCGCGTTTTATTAAATATCGTAAGCCCGTAACGTCCTACGATATTGAGTACCTTTTGACGATTTTCTCAGCTCATCATTATTATTATTAGGCACAGTTTGTTAAAGTTATTTCAAAAAGTAATAGGGGTCCGGTTTTTTTGAGACACAGTGTACTTACATTGGGTATGGACTCATTACACATCAGCAAACTATTGACGATGCCAGAACAAAAAAAATACATTCGTAGCTGATACAAAAATTCGTGCAAATGCTACTGATGCATTAGTTTTTGCTACGTTTACTAGTATTTTTTTATACTTTACAAGACATAACATTTACCTTGTACCAGATTGGATAGATGACGGCAAGATAGCGTTCCATTGCGGTGAGCAGTATTCCGTACGTCGAAGTAACCAGGAAACCCCAGAGCGGGACTCTAGTGAGCCAGATGCGACAGATGAACTGATAATAGGCGCTGTCACGTGACATACGAGAACCGTCCACTTCACATTCCTACTACTACTACAACTACTTCTACTACTTGTATTACTACATTATATCAAGCCTACTAAACGAACACGTGTATCGTATGACATACGAGTGCCGCCCACCTCGACAACGGCGGACAAGAGCGCGAAGAATGATCCAAACATGTCGACGATGCTCTGATTTACGATCAGCATGTTTATCTTCTGAACATCGTCAGCAAAAAATAAATTATCAGCAAATATCTGCTTAGAGTAGCAATTGTGCATTCAAGGTTTTAACTTTAAAAGTTTCGGAAATCACCTAAAATTGCTAAATAGTGCCAGTTCTGACAACACACTATAATTTAACGTTCTTAGCCACGGAACTCCAAAGAACATCTACACGTGTTTTATATCGTTTGAAAGTATAGTCACTAACTACATTTTTGCTGCTCATAGAATGAGTCTTTGTTTTTTAAATTTTTCTGGCAAGTTCTAAAGACGCACAATTAGGCCTAATGCCATTAATGAACCAGAATGCAGTACGGCCGTTTAAGCTCATCCAACGTTGTTGACGTTCGTTGGAATCGAAAGGAAATTGCAAAACGTCTTATAAGTAATTAATATCTCACACCGTATCTGAGAAAGGGCGACGTATTAATTAAAATCGCTATTTTTTATACCTCTTTCATTTATTGCCTTCAATTGTGGTGACCCTTTCAAAGTTTTGGAAACACTTTACAGATGTTGATATCAGTCATTTACGGAGCTGAAAGTAAAGATTTCGTGATCATATCTCGTGACTTTTTGAAAACAATCACAGTGTAGCAAAATCACAGAGACAAACACCTTTGCTATGACTATGACAGAGCATCTGCATGGCAAGCTATGCTGAAACAAAACAGTATGTTTTATGTAGTAAAATACAACAACTATTAATGAAACGCAACACGCTATTTCAACAGTAAACAAAAATATTTTAGATGGTGACCAATCTAATGTACTCCTCGCGCGCATTATTTTTTTTGTATTCATTTAACTGCTTTTTAGTTCCTTTTTTCACGCCGCAAATAGCGGTACCGACAGCATCACCTCGCCGACAGCGTCAACCGTGCAACTGACGTCATCACGTCACATGACTACACAAAGTCTTGTCCATAGTGACCATGCGTCTATCTAGCACCGTTATGGAGATGTGGCGCCTCAAAAATAATGGAGGCACGAGTTTGACCTTTTGTGGTTACGTGACGTCATCGGTCACGTGACCATTCGACTCCCGGGGGTCGACTTCCTATCGGTGGTCCATAGTAACCATGTGTCTATCTAGCACCGTTATGGAGATATGGCCGTTTGAATTTCTTCCAGGAAGGCTCTTTCAAGAACAGAGGTTGGTCGTTTGTCGGTCGTCAGTCGGTCGGTCGGTTCTCAATATTACACTGATCTTATATACTCTTCTTCGCTACATTAAAAACGTAGCGCGCGATGAGTAAAAAAATGACTGCGAATATCAGGTGGCATTGCAGATTGCGCCTTACAGCCTTCGTCTATTCGACGTCATGCTATTAAAACGCGCATCAGTTACATCCTATTCTAATGTGACACAAACCTGTAATTAAAATTATTTTATTATTAACTATTTTTTTGTTTTAGAACAAAAAAAAATTTGTTTTTTTTTATGGATGCAATAACTAAAACATGCAATTGCTAGTTTGCATAATATTAAAATATTTACTTGTTTATTGCATTATTTTTAAATAATTTAGGCTACTATTTCAGCTATCATCATTCGGTTTTATAGCGTTGTTTTTGAACGACAAAAATTAGGCATCTAATTTGCAAAAAGTGATGCTTCAACAATTTTTACATGGGGTGTAGTTTAATTTTAATTTTAGTTTTAATTTTAACGACTAATACTAAGTTGTAAAAATTTCAAGAAAAGTTTTTTGAAAAGTTAAAAGCACAGGTGCAACCACAATGGAAAGGGTCCGTTATAGCTAATGCTCGCTAGAGCAAACTCTAAGCCTAAATCTAGCCCTACATCACAAATATTAGTTCAGTTTAATTACAATAAACACAATAGGCCTACACAATAATTTGTTTTATTATTCCATTCAGTTTTAAGTGACGTTTTGTTTTGTAGTAGAAATCAGCTATAGCGCACTTTATTTGGCTGTAGAGGGCCGTTCCCGCAACAGTAGCCTAGTAGTTGTGACAAAACTGTCGTCCGTTCTGTACATTTTCGTTTGTTTTTTCAAATGTTTTGTCGGTTTTTGCTACGTTATTTTTAAAGATTTTGTTGTTTCTTAGTTAATTAAACAACGTAACAGAGTAAACAATAAAAATAAACACACCTGGATCTGAATACTTGCAGAATTTACTTATTACGCGCGATAGCAAAATGCATCGCGCGTCTTAGCCATCTTCTAGGCGTTTGTTTGTCCGTCCGTCGGTCACACTCGTGATTTGTATCAAAACGCTGCAAGCTAGGATCACGAAATTTTCACTTTTGGCTGCCCCAAGGACTCTAGTTTATCGTGACAAAATTTCGTGCTCCTGGGTGAGAAAGTTCCTTTTAAACGAGGGCGTCAAAGAGGGGTCTCTTCTTAAAAACCTTATTGTGCCTCTACTGGTTCTTCTAGTGTGAAAACGGTTGCACAGGTACAGACATGTTGCTTATCATAACAAGCACTGGTCACGGGCTGTTTAATCACAGGCGTGCGGTAGCGCAGCCCTGTGTTAAAGGCGACCGGCTAAGTCAATGGAGAATGTCAAGATTCGACCCTGCGCAGATTTGAAACCCCTAAACCGATCGATATAAAATTTGAAACAGGTGATTACGTCCGCGAGACGACCCCTTGTGCAAAATTTCGTACAAATCGGTCCATTAGGGGCTTCTCGGCAAATGGGTAAAATATAACAAAAAGTTTTCTAGTATATATATATGTATATATATTTTTTGTTGACCGACCTACAGGTCGGATTTTCACGCGCGATGGCTCGGACAACGCGGCCTCACGCAAGGGCCAAATCTTTTCGAGAACCGAAATTCGAAGTTAATATTTAACACCTGAAAAATCCCCCCAAAGTCGAAAATTGGGCCCAAAAATAAAAAAAACAATTTTCGGCCAAAAACGCTCCTGTATAAAAATTTCACCCATAAACGGCCCCTAATCGTCATCGTAGGCCATAAAAGTTGTATAGTAAATAAGCAATATGGCCTCGGGATTTCTAAATATGTGGTCATTTTAGACCCCCTACCTACAAGTCACGTGACACGGAGCATGCGCAGTGAAGTTTTGGCCTTTAACATGGGCAAATGCAACTTTGAGTCTATATATTACGGTAACGGTGCAAGATAGACGCATGGTTCCAATGGACCACCAATAGGAAAATAGGTGATACTATTCAACAGCACATTGACAGTTAGTCTATGTGATGGTGAGCGATATCACGTTTTTATGACTTTTGCTGCTTTTGATGTGTCACTTATTGCATGTCGCCGTTAAAAAGTGTATAAACTGATGTTTTGTACATTTATTTTCATTAACTTCAATGACCTCGAACGACCTTGAACGTTTAAAAGGGGGTTTTAATCAATTTTTCGAAACTTTTGGCTGCAGCGCACATTTCAAGAGTGAATTGCAACGAAATGCTTGAAAGTAACCCAAGACAACCTGCATATGAAACAAATTTTTGGCATTAAACGTTGATGTTAGGAGTTTAAGTGCCGACCGCTTAGGTCTGAAAAGGCCTGCGCACGCGAGCGTAAAAGAGGGTAATCTTCTAAAAATGGTTATTTTGCTGATTTTGCTTCGTCTAGCATGAAAACAGTTGCAGATTGGCACAGATATCTTGCTCATATCGTATTATGCCTTATTAGTCCGCCCGTAAGCGATAGCTTGCGGAAGCGGACTTAAGTTTTGCTGTGGTTTATTTTTTTTAGTCCGCCCGAAAACAATAGTTTTCGGAAGGACTTATGTTTTACGCATGATGTTTTTTTGTCAACGCGAAATCTCCGAGATGCGTGGGCCGACCGGCGTGAAATTTTGCACGATGGTCACGACTAGGCACTATGTTATAATGCCGGTCCAAAATTTTGGGGGGCGCACCCCAAAAAAATTTCAGGGGCCAAAA
>Ga0209367_1010471_pt1 | contig 12424 bp, 6 predicted proteins | sample WorMetLIZISLAND2_FD_187412 | JGI IMG/M metagenome (GOLD analysis project Ga0209367, IMG submission 187412) | Marine gutless worms symbiont microbial communities from Max Planck institute for Marine Microbiology, Germany - Olavius geniculatus... ... | reverse complement strand
TAGCTAAGACAAACAAAAAACTGAATGATGACAAACAATGCATCCAGAGCACGTAGCCCTTTGCCTGGACCAGCCTATCATTGTGGTGGAATGCTGAGAAATGATCTCATGCATAGGCCTACTCTGTAATTAGTTTTGTTGATCCAAAGCTCAGCCTATTGGTACTGTTAATCGCAAACAACATTTGTAGTAAAGTTTGAAACAAAGTTAAGAAAAAAGTCAGTAGTTTAAAACAAATTGCTGCTTTACAATTAAAACGTTTCATCTAGCATATACTGCTAATCAGAGCAAAAAACTTTAACAGTTTACAAAGTTATGCAAAGGCGATATGAGTCAAAACTCGAAAATGGCAAAAATGGTTTTGGGGCAATATTATCGCATGTTGAATTGCAGACTGGCCCTTACAAGACTAGCCATCCTAAATACTTGAAAAATATTACTGTACAGTGTATATCCTAAACAAAATTTTGTTGTAGATACTTTTACTTAATTGCAGGGTTGATGCAATTTAAATCAAGTGATTTAAATCATTGATTTAAATCAAGTTAAATCATGATTTAAATCAACAATAAAAATCACGATTTAAATCACTGAATATAAACCTACAAATTTTTGTGTAAATGTGATGGCTGTTTTCAGTTTGCAATCTATTACTGGTATTTAGTGCACTGTAGTGCTTGCTTACTCATTTTATTTTGTTGACTACATTAATATTTGGCTATATCTGAGCTGGTAAGTTAGCTTAACCTAATACACTTACCAAAGTTAACATCACCAATTATTTGGCGGCCTTGACTCTTGTTAATCGCTCATGTTGTTTTGGTAGTAAACTTCAGCAATCAGCATGCTAACAGGTATTAGAAATGTTATGTCCTTCATCGTTGTCTACCATTTGCCTTAAAAAGTGTGACAAATTGCAGCCGGCTGTCATAAATATTCACAAACATTAGAATGCATCACTAGGTTGAAATTGTAGGGTCATTCCATGCCAAATCAACCAAAATGTGAAAATCTTCCCACCTGACCATCTCAGAAATTGATGAGTTTTGGTGAGTAAATAGGCAATTGTAAGAAACAACGCCATGCAAAATTTCAGCACTCTGTCTCAAGCGGTCTTTGAGATACAGGCTGTCATTGAAAGTATATTTTATTCTCTGTCACGTGATATCAAATTCATTCTGCTTCAGCTTGCCCACATGGACAAGATAGAAATGAAAGCGGCCACTTGTACTGCATGGACAAGATAGAAATGAAAGTGGCCACTTGTACTGCCGCTTCACCGGCAAAATAGGACATATTCCAGGCAATCTTAAAAATAAAAGGAATCACGGAAGCAACTTTATTCTAGCATCAAATGAAAGTTCATTTAATCCCCTTTCAGATGACATCTAATTCATTTTGCTTCCACCTGGCCCACATAGACAAAAGTGCACTTGAAGATAAGACATTTTGCAAGTCATGCTGATTTTACAACGCTGCAGCACAAATGCTGTTGCACCAGGATTAAATCAAAAAACACCAAACAGACTACCAACAAGGTCCAAACAAATCTGCCAATTTTTGGAGCTTCAGGTCTTCTTCTTCTCCTGTTGTTGCTGTCCAAAAATGGAATTTTTGACCGCGAAAATGACAAAGGTGCTGTTTTGAAGCTCACAAAGCATGCAGACCAGTAGTCAGAGAAGTAAAGTTTCCACACTTTTATGAAGTACTCCAAAAGTTAAGTAAATGGTGAAAATTTCAAGGATGTAGGATTATTTGTTTAGAAAATACAGCAAGCCAAAATCGGCACCAAATTTAGTCGTCCACGGACTCGCGATACCTCACCCGTGAATGACAGCCTGTATCTCAGAGACCGCTTGAGACAGAGTGCTGAAATTTTGCATGGCGTTGTTTCTTACAATTGCCTATTTACTCACCAAAACTCATCAATTTCTGAGACGGTCAGGTGGGGACCACTGGTTGATTTGACATGGAATGACCCTGTAAATAGTTCTTTGCCAGGCTGCTATAAAAAACACATGTATTTTTTTTAAAAAAGAAACTCTAATCAAGGCCAATTACTGTCATCCACAAACTAGCAGATAAAGGTAACAAACTGGTTATCACAGATAGCATAGAATAGTATAAAAATCTAATAAAAATAAAAAAATCTGATCTAAATCAAACAAAATTGATGCTTTCGATTTTTATTTAAAAAATCATGATTTTTATCAACCCTGCTTAATTGACGCAAAATAGGTGACAAGCTAAGCTAAGTGAAAGTCGATTTCAAGTGTTGACTCATATCGCCCTTACTTTGTAAACTGTGAAAGCCGCTTGTGAGAATGCACAGGCCTATATCCGTTATGTAAGTTTTTACTCAATGTAATTTAACGCACAGTGAATTTTAAAGTTAAGATAATAATATTTCAATTTTTTCTTTCTTAACAGTAACGGCCTATATATTGTACAGCTGTAATTTTCTGTTACTGGCACGCAGCCAGCGTTGCAGCTGGTGATGTCACAGGCAATGCATAATCTGCTGCTGGCCTACTGACATCATTGTCACTATGACGTCACGCCACTGCGCGCACACGCAGACAGAACGATAGACTAAATTTCAGACATGCCTGGACGTGTCTTTCTACCATGGGCATTGGCATTCACTACAATATATGTAGTGTCAGCACGAACTGGTGTTCTACATCATTTCGGCTTGCAACTTCTGTTTTTGTATTTTTATTTCAAGTATTTAGAATGGCTACTCTTGACTCGAGTTTTGATTCATATCACCCTTACACAGCTATGTAAGAAGATAAAAGTTTTTTGCTCTGATTTTAGCTGTTTTTAGTCGCATTTTGTCAAAATTTTTCGTATTTGATTTTATGACAATTTTATTTATTTACTGTTTTCAGAATACCTCTGAGTGGGCAAAGGAAGTTGGTGCAAGGAAAAAATTATGTGTGATGAAACAATGTCTGCTGCAGCCAATTTTGTCTTTGAATAAGAATGTTTAGTTGCCATGGCAACAAGGATCATCATGGGAGAAATTTAAATGACACCATCGAATAGCACCATCGAATAGCCCAGTCCGAAAATAGGGGTGGGTGCAAACAGCACACAATTATCTTTCACGGGGGCCGAGTTTAGTCAATTTTGTCAAGAAATTTGTTGTCATTTGTCATGGCAACAAGGTTCAACAGGGGAGAAATTTAAATGACACCATTAAATAGCATGGGCCCGAAAATAAGGAGGTAGGTGCAAACAGCATGCAATTATCTTTTACGGAGGCAGAGTTATACCCGCTTTGAAATCTCCATTGGCTGTAATGCAAAATTTTTGCAACTTTTGAATGGTTGCTATGGCAACAGGGGTTGTTAGGGGGTAAATTTAAATAACACCGTTAGATTGCCCGACCCCAAAAATATGGGCGTAGGTGAAAACTGCGCTCAATTATCATTCACGGGGACTGAGTTATACAGCTTTGAAGTCCCCATAGGCCATAATGCAAATTTTTTAAATTAAAGCATAAAAAGGGGTAAATTTTGAAAATTTTAATTGAAAACATATAAGGAATGTGCCCAGCGTCAGAACGCTTCGTTTGAGTCATTAGCGGCATCAATCTGTCCAACGGGCGAACCTGTAGCCGTTTGCAAGAAAAAAGAAAGCAAAAAAATAGACGCCTAACAGCGAAATTCGCGCATGCGCAGCCACGCCCCCTTTGAACCGATTGTAACTAGATTTTGCATGCGGGATCGGGTTGTCGATGTGATCACTGACGCCAAGTTTTATGGAAATCAATAAGGGGTTTCAGAGTTACAGGACCCCCGTCCCAAACACCATTTCCTATACTTACCATTCATCGCCCTTACAACACTGTCAGCACTACCGTGCTGCATTGTGATAGGTAACTTGGTAATGTAACGGTAGGGTGTCAATCCTACAAGTGAGAGGCTGCGAGTTCGACTCCCGCTTGGGTCACTATCAAGTGGTTATTATTTGGATGGGTGAGTCTGCTGACAGGTAAACCAGCTAAGTATATAACCAAAACCAAGGTCAACTCAGCCTTTCATCCTTCAGGGGCATGCAAATTGAGTACTGGCCTGTCTCGCTGGCGCTAAGGCATGGAGTGTTCACTTGTGTCGAGTGGCAAGTAATACTGTGTGATTCCATATAGCAGGTGATGATGCTCCATAGCTGTAATGGTTTCCCCATAGAGTTACACGCCACCTTTACTACTATACAAAGTAGACCTAAGAAGACAGCCATCTTAGAACTTTTTCCAATCGATAATTATATGTTCAGATTGACGATCTGAACCTATCAATTTTACACTCCTTTCAGATCAGGTATCAATTTTTGCCCAAGATTGTCAGATCGCCGATCTGAATGTGTCACTGTGTAGGCCTATGTGCAAACAGATTTGAGAGGTCACTAGTGCTATACGTAATGCAGAAGAATTAATTATTATTATTTTATTAAAGTTAGGGCTATGGTTAGTGTTGGAGTTTATGGTTTGGGTTGGGCTTAGGTTTAGGGTTATGGTTAGTGTATTTGATAGAGTTACGTGATGATAGATGAACAACAATATTAAGGGTGTAACATTAGTTATGTATTGGAGTCAACTGATCCAAGTACGCAAAATTGGCAGACTGCATGTAACCTGCGAAATGCTGCAGGGATTGAGGTCGTCAGTAAGCCAGCTGCCGTGACGGCCTGTGTCTGCGGCAGTACGAACACCGATAAGCGCTCATATTGCCACAGACACATGCCGTCATGACAACATGCCTTGGAGTGTTCAGATAGCTGATCTGAATGTATCAGTTTTTGCAAACTTTTTCAGATCGCCAATCTGACGGTATCATTTTTTGGTCCAATATTCTCAGATCGGCAATCTGAACGTATCACCGTGCATTTCCACTAGCAATGACCATGCAAATAGAGTGAGATGACAGACGAGGTTACTTTTGCTCAATTTATCATAGATTTTTCATAAATTTCAGCTTTTTGTGTCTTCAACAACCTCAAATTTGACGAAATAATCATTAAACTTCTGGATAAATTGGACCATGCAAGAGTGCATGAAACAAAGGACCAAAGGCCAACAATGCCTATTTAATGTCTAAATTGCTGTCATCTTCAGTAAGCATTGCCCCTGACCTCTTGACCTTAACCCCTGGAGCTCACTGTGGACTATGACTTCAGACCGTACTACCAGCTCACGCCACTGGGCTTGCCATCCCAAAACTCAACAGTTTCCTTTCAGAAATCCTGGGTACGTGCTATTGGTCTAGAACTTCATATCAAGTTGACACTGAACAAAAACACTTTTGCATAAGAATACCCTAAGCATTTACAGTAGAGCTGTCGAATTAACGTAACGTGTTAAAGAATTAATGCACGTTGCAAAATTAACCCACACTAAGACGAATAACGTACATATGTAAATTTACTAAATTTTGTAAAGCAAGAGTTCCAATACTTCATTAAATTGTGCTTATTTGATGACCAAATAATAAAAATAGCTTTGCTGTCATCCCACCACTACAATCACGGTCCAAAAGCCACAAGTTTGTTGTTCGTCATTCCTGTCACCCTGTCGATGTAGTCCACCTACAATATCAGCAGTATGATGATGTGTTAATTAGTGAATGCCTTAACGCCGAAAAATTAACACCTCGACAGCACTAATTTATAGCTATAGTAGCTCTACTGTGACTTGAAAATGTCATGAAATGTATACATACCAACATTTGACTGAGTGTTCACAACAGCAGGCTGAGTCATCAGTCTACAAAACATAATTTATCAGTCAGACTCAGAGATAATGATTACTTACTTATAAGTTATCACACAGAATAGATTGCAGTAATGTTAATTCTATTTTCAGTTCGGCGAAGTGACAGAAGCAACGCAAAATTTGCTACTTTCAGTTCGGGGGAAAACAGATAATGCCCGACGCCGCTGTGCCGCTGACATCCTGCCTCCATCACTGCCAGGCGCTGAGCTGGTCTCACGACACTGCAGCCAATGACACAATTTCCAGACTTACCTCATCGGCAGTCGACTGCCTGGCGGGACTAAAATGTCGCAGAAAGTTAACTAACTACCTAATAAAGCTGAAGCAGATAAATCTAAGTTGCACAGTAATTAAGATATTAGATCTATGCTGTAAGTACACGAGCAGGCCATTATGGTCCAATTCTGCCATTGTCTGGCAGAGATTAAATTGAAAGATTTTTAACCTCTCAGTATTTTGAAAAGATATGAATAAAAATTGTGGCGCTTAATCATTTTTTTCAGTCCAACTTGTATAACGAAAGAACGTCGCCCTGCACAAGTCATGGCAAATTGCGTTACTCGCCACCTGCGCAGATTTCATCTTAGCATCCAGCGCTGGCAACAAGGAGTTTACTACAACCTGGAGTTAAAGGTCCTCCAAATGTTTTTTAAAACTTTGAAATTACTGAATGTATTCACCATCTCTCATGCAGTACCGGTGGTGGTGTGAATTAATAGCAGCGCGGCCGAACTGATTTTAGTAGCGCAATTAGCTGCACTTCAGATCGTCGAACTGCGTTTAGTAAATTCTGATTCTTTCAACTCAGTTTGGGTGAACTGACGATAGTCTTTTGGTCACCAATCCTTCAGTTCGCCGAACTGACCGTAGCACTGAGCTTGCAGTGAAGTATCATGCTACAAGTCCGTTGCCAGTACTTCTGTAACTGTAAGCAACTTAAAAATGTAGAAAGGACAGATCTTGCTAAACCTATCCTCTTATCAATTTTCTGCAGATGCAAGCCCTCTACATGCGTCCCAAAACAAAAAAAAATTGTGCTAAATTACAACAAACTTAAACAAGGGCGAAATAACATGGTTACTTACCCGCAAATGTTGTAGTAATCACACCTTATTGCACATTTCATGAATGTTTGTCGTCAGAGGTTTTGTTTGAGTGGAGGACACAGTTAACTTTCTGGAACGGTAAGACAGACTTTTAACAACTTCAAAATAACTTCGCACAAAATCAACGTAAACATCGCACTGCACTGTCATGGCAGTCATAAACTTCCAATAATATAACGTAACGTAACTTCAAACACATTTACATAAACCTATGTACACATCGGAAGTAAACACGCGGGCATCTAAAAACCAAGAACGACCATGTTTAGATCTTCAGACTTAGGTGCAGAATTAGGGTTAGTTTTAGGGTTAGGGTTAAAAATAGAGTCAGGGTTAGGGAACTTAGGTTTAGGGTTTCAACTGCAATAAAAATTAACTAAAATCCAGTAGGATCTGTGTCACAATCGTTCTCGGTCGATAGACGCTCAAAGTAAACAGCTGTGACGTGTTGATCGCATTGCGTTCACATGTACGATTTGTTGCAAAATAGTTAGAAAAGTGTGAAACGATCGTAAATTAAATTTCTTTATTTTCGGACTTGGGACATCTTTGGCAATTGACTAACGTGAATGAAATCGAAAATTTGCGGGTAAGTAACCATGTGATTTCGCCGAAACAAGTTAGCAAGAAACTTTAAAAGCGGCATAAATACAAAAATAAATACAAACATGTTACGATCTCTTTGCAGTTTGACTACAGCACGAGCTTGCAGTTTCCAGTCAGCCATTTTGTGTTCGCAAAAGAACCGTTGAACCGAATGAAAACACTTTGTTTTTACTGTAATATGCTACCGTAATTCTGGCGTAATTCCAACAATTTACACTTCCTCAGTTACTTATTTCAACAACGTCAAAAAACCGAGATAACCGAGACCAATGCGAACAAACAAAAATCACGAAGCGGAAACGGAAAACCCAACACAACATAAAATTCGGAAAAAGAAGACTTCAGCATTAAAAAGTAAATAAGTAACAGCTATTCGTGGTCATTTTCACCGTTTTGCCGCGAGCCCGTTCTCTTTTTACGCGCGAAAGCAGCTACTGCTTCCAGCGCGTATTAGCCATCGCAATTCTGTCCGTCTGTTTGTTTGTCACACGGGTGGATCAGTCAAGGTTCGTGCACATGGCATACGTGATTAGGTTGGTAATTGGATTGAGAATTGGTTAAGTGGTAGACAACAGAAGGTTTGTGTGAAAGGTTCTGGGTCTGCATGGGCATATGTAACAAGTGGTGTCCCACAGGGATCAGTCTTGGGTCCTATCTTATTTCTGATATTTATAAATGATTTGGATTCTGAGATCATCAATTGGATTCTGAAGTTTGCTGACGATACAAAGTTGTTTGGTGAAGTTCAGAGTGAATCAGATCATCAGAGCTTGCAGCAGGACCTTCAGAAATTATTTCATTGGTCTGTAAAATGGCAAATGAAGTTTAACTTGGACAAGTGCAAGGTTATGCATTTTGGGAGGAATAATCAGCATTATAAATACAGTATGAACAATAGCCAGCTGGGAGTTGTGGACGTCGAAAGAGATATGGGGATTCTGATCAGTAGCGATTTGAAGGTGTCCAGTCAGTGCGTGCAAGCCTGCAGCAAAGCTAATCGAATGTTGGGGATGATAAAAAGAACTATCAGGCACAAGTCGGTGGATATCTTATTACAGCTTTACAAAAGTTTGGTACGCCCACACTTGGAGTATTGTGTGCCAGTGTGGTCTCCTGCATACAAGAAAGACGAAGTTTCTTATAGAAAGAGTCCAGCATCGGTTTACTAGGATGATATCGGAGCTGGCAAATCTACAGTACTCAGATCGTCTTGTGTCATTGGGACTTTGGAGTCTTGAGGAGCGACAAAATCGCGCTGATTTGATTGAGACATTTAAAATGATCTCTGGTATTTCAACTCCACTATTAAAATCTATGGAACTGTCAAGTATTAACAACCTTCGAGGACATAACATGAAATTAAAGAAGAACAGATATCATCTGGATGTCAGGAAATTTTTCTTCAGTGAGCGACTGGTAAACAGGTGGAAAAGTTTGGATCCGGATATCGTCTGTGCAAAGTCAGTGAATGTTTTTAAGAAAGGACTTGATCGAATGAGGCGACAAAGGATGGGTTTCTTCGAGGACTAAGTCCGACAAACCCTATGGCTACACAAGTTCTCTCAAACTGGTGTGGCCACACCAGGTGAGCTACCAGGTGAGCTAAAAACGGTGCATGCTAGAATCACCAAATCTCAGGGGTGTCATTTAGGGAGTGGGAGTCTGGGGGCTCTACGGACCCCCAAGGATTTATGATTTCATTTTTTTCTCTGTGGTGTGCTGCGTTCACTGCAAGGTTTTCATGCCAGTTGTGACTCGCTCATGTCACTGGGCAGTATTGAGTGTTGGGCAGTGCACTACAGAGTGCTTGTTGACGAGCTTCTTGTTCATTCACAAACTGTGTCTGCTGGTGCTTACCTCCGAGCAAAATTTCCTGATGGAAAGCACAGTACTATTACGTGACTTCACTGTTTAAGCTTATTGTTACGTGTTCTTGTAGTCTTAGGACTTAACGCCACGTTAAAGTTTATTCGTCCTTCACCATCATCATCATCATCACTGAACAGCATCTTGTTAGATTCACATTGCATGAAGCCAGAATCGGGCTGTGCCGAATACACGACAAACCTGATACAATTTCCGATTGAAAACTACACAAATCAGATACGTAATGTAACATATGCAAACGGTGAGCCAAAAAAGTAAGCCTCGTGCAACTTTTGCCTTCATTCTGCTATACCTGTACGCCTTTTGTTCATCAGTTCAGTGGCAAACCCAAAGGGAGCGGACATGCGGCCGTCTCTCCCCCCTATGCATAAGTAAGCACTTGAATGACATTGAATCCCTAAATAAAGAGCTTTGATGCTTCTTTTGTGATTTTCGGTTGCGGTGCACACTTCAAGGGAAGTCGGACGAAATGGATGGAGATGGACCAAGATAACCTGCGAACATGAACTGCTAAAGCTGTTGCGCATCTCACGAGCTTTGCTCAAATTTCTTGTTAAAAAATAAAAAAACGGAATTTTTTTTAGAAAAGTTAACAACGTAAAAAACGAGGCAAAAATAAAGTGTAAAAAACGTTTTTTACATCTATGCTCGCAGAGTTACCCAGATACCCTAGCTGGATTCATGGGATCCTACTTCTAAAGAAACGGGGAAAGGAAAAGGGGAAGGAAGAGAAAGAGCAAGAGACAAAGGACGGAAAAAAGGAAAAGGGAGAGTTGGAGGAGGAAGAGCGAGGGAAATATTACCCCTATTACCCCACCCCCCTTGGCTGAAGCCTAAATCCGCCACTGTCAGTTCATCTGATTAGCATACTAAGCTGTCTCCAGTTGTATGCATGAGGGAATACAGTATATAGGCTAGAGTAGTTCCAAACTTAAAAGTTCTTGATGTTTATTGAGCACACAATATAAAAACTGTTTAATCAGTATTTCAGATTAAACTATATACAGGATCAATGTTTACTAAATTATATTCCCACCTGGGGATCGGCCAGTGGCGTAGCCAGTGGAGAGGGCCCAGTCAACCAAAACGACAGGTTAAAAATAGACATTAGGACTGAGATAAACAATTCAAACTGTTGACAGCAGATCTCATATTTTAAAGCCATAATGCATTAAATTTGATCTCAACTGGGGCCTGGGAAAGCTCAAGCACTCACTTTAACGTCCAAGCTGGAATTTAGGGGTCCTACTTCTAAGGGGAGAAAAGGGAAGAAATTAGGAAAGCAAAGTGGTAAGAAGGGACGGGATGGTAAAGAAAAACGTGAGCGAGTGGGGTTTTACGTCCCACCCGACACAATATAGGTCATTTCAGAGACGGCGTTTAAGGGCAATGCACGTACACATAATAATGCAAGAAAAAGTTTAACCTTTACAGAAAGTCTAACCTTTATAAAACACAAAACCTAATAAAAACTGAAAACTAAAATTGTAGAAACTGACAACTCTACACTGTGAGGCATAAAAACACACCAAAATTTTTTTCACCATAACTTGAAGAAAAGTGATCCAATTTTAATAAGTTTTAAATTAGTATAAATATTCCGGATACAACTGGCCATCAAATGACTGTTTAGTTTCCCACCTCACCCATTGTCTGTTTCTGCACTACCTGGGATAAAAACGAACAAAATATTGCATTTTTAACCACTTTGGTATTATTGCTTAATCAAAACAGCACACAAAAACACACATTTTGTCCATAGTTTTGTGACGTTGGCGCCCCGCTGCCGACAATGCTCCAACTCCGTCGCATTTACATCTCGATACTGAGATGTTGAAAGTGTTTCAATCTGGTAAGCACTGCCAACGTCGCGACCAGCGGGTTGTGTCACGGTGCTCCGGCTAGTCATCGATCTCAGGGTTATCTCTGGGTCCGGCGGACTAATAGTCTGACGCCTACATTCCTCCTTACAGTCATCGCGACTTGACTGTTCTCCACCACCGTGGCCATAAAATAACGCAAACTCCAATAAATAAAGATTAATAACTTTTAATAACAACAAAAACGGTGCGAATAAAAGCAAGGCGTGTGAACGAAAGCATAATAACCAAATATTAAACACTAAACGGAATGACAACTTATAGGCCTACAAAAGAATAGCAGGTCAACAAATCCTATTCGTTCACCTAACGGCACGCAGCCAGCCCGGACCACGCAGGTCAATAACTATACAGGTGCGAAGTTACCTGCAAGCAGCAAGACGGCAACTATCTATCTCGGCTGTGCGCTGAGTCAAATTTATACGTTTCTGAGTGGGCGTGGTCCTGCTATCAGCCAATCAGAATCACTCATCTCATCTCATCTCTCATCTCATCTCACCACTCATCACACCACACGTCACTCATCTCGCACTACAACTAAGGCCAATTCTGCCTACTCTAAGATAGGCCTATAAAAATGAAAATAATGCACGCCTACGTCCTATGGCCTTATAAGGTAACGAATAAAACAATTAAGGCCTTAACACACAAAAACTATTTTAGTCGACCGTCCTGCAAAAATCGACTTTCGCCACAGTTTCATACGTTTAGCTGATAGTTTATCTAATTGTCCATTTTTAACTGCCTACAAAAATGTTTTAAATGTTGGCCAACAAACATGGTCTCGGCTCAGAAACACTTTCTCCATTCATTGATAGCAGCGTTGATAGCGTTCTACTTCATACCAATCCAGATTTCACCCGTCGCTTCTGGATTTCATCAATATTCCTAAACGTTAGGCCTATTCAATAGACCTGCTGCTGCACAGCAGTCAAACCTTGTAATTGATTGGCTGTTGGTGGCCACATATCTGGAAAAATAAAATTTTATAAAGTTTTTTGTTGATTTTAATGCATATTTTGTCTGTTCTGTTTTTTCCAGGTAGTGCAAAAGCAGATGTTGGGTGAATTACAATACAATACAATACAATACAATGGAAAATTTGCACTCAAAAACTGACAAACACACTGTCAGTTTAATCTAGCACATAAACTAAAAAGAACTGA
>Ga0209367_1010470_pt1 | contig 12425 bp, 8 predicted proteins | sample WorMetLIZISLAND2_FD_187412 | JGI IMG/M metagenome (GOLD analysis project Ga0209367, IMG submission 187412) | Marine gutless worms symbiont microbial communities from Max Planck institute for Marine Microbiology, Germany - Olavius geniculatus... ... | reverse complement strand
TTCTCTACATGAATGACGTAAAATCTAAATTGATGTACAATGGAGCAAAACAGGCCCAAAACCGCCCAACATTGGGCAGGGTGGGCTGTAATTTTAGCAGGGCGTCGAAATCACTGCAGTGGATCAGCTCCTAGCTGCCTCACTTTTTAACACTGCTCCCAACCAGTTCTGTAGACTGATATTGCTAGAGTCCGAGACCAGGGTTGCAGTCTAGAGTATTTTTCAGTTTCGGAAAATTTTTCCAGTCTTGGTCCTGTTGGACAAGACAGGCTATATGTGACTAAGTGACTTTGTATAATTTAACAAAGTTGAATTTCGCTCACAGTGACAGTGTTACTACTGAATTGCCACATTGCTGAACATATTTTTTCCAAAATACATAAGTTTGACAAATATGTGCACTGCACTGTAAGACAATCTTTTTCACAGTTAAAAAGCTAGTTGACTAGTTATCAAAGTAGTAGTAAGTAACATCAACAGTGAACAGTTTACCAGCCACATTAACAACTTAATTTTGCAAGTGTTACTTTTTGTGCAAAAAAACTGTCAAAATAATGTATTACTGCTTTAAGTTTACATCACAAGTATATGTTCGAAAGTAAACATTTACTGAAGCTGCATAGAGACATTTGATGCATAGATGCAGTCAGACTCAGATGTACTCAGCGCTGCTGACGAGCCGGAGAGAAGTAAGAACTAAGAACACTAGTTGATAAAACGTTCGTGGGTTAGGCTAATCTTCCCAGCTCAGGTGGGGAAAGCTAGGGGGAAGCTTTCCCCCCTGACCTAAATTGGAGACAGTTTGTCTCCATCCCCCCTTTGTGGAAGGCCCTGGCCTCGTATATTTTCCTGCCAGCAATGACTGCAGAAAAACCTTCACGACAGCGGAACAGTGCATGGGGGCAGAATATGCGCCCCCACTCGCGTCTCATTTTTTCTAAAGTATTCAAAAAATAATATAAGGTTTTTAAAATATAACAGATGATAGCAATGTTTTAGCAACAGCAGCTGGAAGAGTGAAGGCGGTCGTACGAGTGATGAGCCTCACAACAACATACGAATTTCAGCAGCAGCAGAACGTCACGCTGTTCTGTGTCCTCAACTACGACGATGGTCGTCCCGCTGCTGTGACCAATATGCTTCTTCCACCAAGAGCTATAGGTAATTTGACTGTGAGACTGTGAGTGATAGTTTCTAAAGTTTTCCCCGAGATTCCAGAGCCAGACTTCCATAGGGCGTCGCTGCGCTGATCTCTGCTTCCTCAGCCCTTAGCCGGACACCAGTTTACACTGCCAGACCATAAATGCGGGGTTAGTGTGTTTCTCGCTATGTGCCTGCAGTTTTTGCGCTCCAGCTTTCGCTGGTACTCATTTCATCTATGCGCAAAGAAATGACCTCTGTACTTGTTTTTAAATTATCGTCAGTTTATTGTCAGACGTGTAAATGACGAAATAGTGCATCGTGTGCTTGTTTCTCGTCTTCGATTGTTAGCGCTAGTGAGATGGTGACTGGATTATCATTATTTCAAACGGCCACTTTATGCATCTTGACCATTCGTCCGTCTGTCTACGTTTTATAAACAGAGCGTTAACTTTTGTGAAATAATCTGATTCATAGTCAACGTCTGAGACTCTTGGAAACCGGACCGACGGCCACATATTCTGGAGCCGGACATTCTCTCCCCTGGGCCTGAAAACCGCGGACGTTTCCCCCTCGAACATTTTCCCTGCCCGGACGTTTCCCCCTGCTTTTCGAGTGCCTAGGACGTTCCCCCTTTATAGGCCAGTAACAACATATTATCAGAGTCAGCGCCAAGCCTGAGCAGAAATTTCTTGCAACACCAAAAGCAACTCAGTCTTTGAAGTCTCGTCGCCGTGGAGTATTTTTCAAACACAATGAGTCTTAGTAGGCGCGACAATTAACAGCAATTAGGGATGTAGGCCTACGCACCCACAAGACGATTAAATTCGACTCGATACAGACTGAACCAGGAGAGTAGAAGTAGTTAACGCACATATTCTTACGTGGGGTAAATAAAGAAAGCAAAATTCGATAGATTGCAGACACTCTCCTTGCTGTGGCAAACACTGCGCTTTGAGTGGCACTTTGACGTCGCCGTCCGCAACTGTTTATTGAGAAGTTGAGAATTGAAACTTCTTGAGACTTGCTTTTTGTTTGCCGTATTATGTAAGCCTATTAATGATAGCATGAGAATATTCGATGTTTGCTGCATTCTTTCACCATGCTGATAGGGTGTTTACACGATCCAGCAAACGTCTAGCATCAGCACGTGTATTTTGAATACATTTGCTGGAAGTTTGCTGGACATGACACTGAAAATTATGCCACCATCTAGCGCTCGATCGATTCTCATGCAACAGTATAGCGAAGGGGAACGTCCGGGGGGGGAACATGTCCAGGGGGGATGTCCTACACCCACATATTCGATAGGCAATCGAGTTCCGACATCTTTCGTTGTTTCGATATAGCGAATTGTTTAAGTTAGTGCAGTTGAATTCTAAGCTTTAACAGTCTGCCTGATGAAATCAATGATCTGTCGCATCTGTCAGGTATAGGTAAGAACTTCTACGGCAGACCGGTGAGAGAGTACATCTACGCTTGTCCACTGAGATACGGCAGCGACAAATGGCCGACATCGTTGTCAATTGTCACCGGTAGTCAACCAAAAACTGTGCGGACACACGGCAGACGTGCAATGCCTGTAGAAGTGCCAGACAGACCCAGGCGCAGAGAACGTCTAGCAGTGTGTGTGCACGCTGCCTACGGACACATTGATCCAGTCCGGCTGATCGAATGGTTCGAGTTTCAACGCATCCTCGGCGTGTCGTTGGTCGGCGTCTATCCGATGTCCAATTTCAGCCAATCAGCTGAAACTGTCTTCAGGTAGGCTACATGTCCGTGCTCAGAGCTGGGCAAATTACTGGCTCAAATGTAATTCAACTACAAATTACAAATTACTTTGGAATCCGCGGCCAAATTACAAAGTACAAATCACGTAATTTCAGTTACTTCAATATATGTAAAAAAAACTTAGCAGTTTACAACTGTGTGTAAGAACCATGTGATGATATCAGTCCTTTAAAACAGCAAATATCATTTAAGTAACCTTAGATGGGGTTATGCATATGGCGTCCTTACAAGCTGACTTTAGTTGGTAATCACTAACATAGTCTAGAGCCTTCTTCATTTGATGTTATCTGTCGTATTAGGCCTACTTGCCCAATGTTTACTAATTAGCGTAGCAGCTGAAAATGTTTCTGTTAGCGTATGGCTTAGCTAATGGTAGGCCTAACAAGGAAGCGAAAATATGACCCTGTGCCGACACAATATTCAGCTAACCGCGCATTTATAGGCCTATGCATACAAACTGTCCAACTGCACAGCACAACCATAACCCTTACATTAGACACTTTAAAGCTGAAAGATGCTGTAGCAGCTACTGTGCCATGGAAAACATTTACATCAATCTTGGATTTTTATGCCTTATTGCTTGAGTTATGAACGCGTGAAGAATGCTCAGATGGATGGCCAGATAATAAAGTGACTGGACATTGTTGATGTCTAATAAGAAAGTGAACTTATCCATGTGCTTGCCATTTATAGGCCCTAACTGCATACATGAATGATCCGGCTATCGTCTTGGCCCTACATTCGCTGTTAGTGCACTCAATTCTAGCCTGAGTAGCCTATTATGGCAATGACCATCCGATGCAGCAGAAGGTCTGCTATCTACAGTCTACACTAGTTGCAAAAACAACTTGTGCAGAAAAAAAAACAGTTATAGCTGAAATTGTAAATCACATAGCAAATTGCAGTTAAGTAAGTAAGAAAGATCGACGTGATACTTTAATACAACCTAAAACTAATAAATGTTAGGCCTACCAATTGAAACTTCAGATGTAATTGAAAACCGTAATGTAATTTGAAATTACAAATTACATGACCATGTAATTGAATTACCAATTACAAATTACATCAAAATCAAATGTAATTGAATAACAAATTACAGTTGTAATTTGTAATTGAATTACGTAATTAAATTACATGTAATTTTGTTACTGCCCAGCTCTGTCTGTGCTACCTATATAATTGTGTGGATATGATGGTTCATCGAAACGTAGAATGCACGAGTGCATGTTATATGTTTAACTGACACTTATTTCACTGCCACTGACGGTCGATTAGGTAGTCTCCACTATCGATCGTAATTTGGTTACGCTTGACTGCACAATGGATTTATCAACCATATTGTAAACAATATGGTAGGAGAGCTACCGTGAAACGGATTATGAGTTAATTAAATGTTTGAACGGCGATCATGATCGACGAAACATTGTTAATATTTGGTTAGTTTTACTGTTTTTTCGCAATAACTTTTTGTGTCAAAATTATTCTACATCACGTTGCGTTGCTATCTGTACCAGCTTTAAAGAATTAAATGACGATGATATGATGATATAACACATGTACATGTATTTTGTGTTTTTCATTCGTCGACACATGATTTTGTTATCGCTGCTGACTGTCACAAGGTACTATGCTGACGTCGAAGGCCTGGTTGATCTGCGAAGCTCAGGGATGATCGGACGTTTTGTCGGCAGTTCTAACAGGAGCGATAGACCGCATAAACTTCAGCAATCGCAGGCGATCAACGACTGCTTCTATCGCAACATGTACCGCTTTGAACGCATTTCTGTCATCGACTTTGATGAGGTAGGAACAACGGCGTGTAGATACGACCAAGAACCAGCAGAAAACCAGTCCACTTTCCCGGAATGTTGACGTTGCAATTTCATTGGCTTCACGTCGCTGATGTGTTGTAACTGTTTTAACTTTCGCAGCAAAATGCAAGTTCTCTGCAAGTTTGTAGCGCCACGTTTTGCTCCGGTGATAAACGCATTGTCAGCTGAACAGAATCCACTCTTCAGTTACTTTATCGTAGTTTTATTGTACACTGTGTCCCAAAAAAACATCCCCGACATTTTCGACTGTAACTTGAAAACCAATTAACAGATTTTGATAATTTTTAGTACACGTATTTCTGACACAACCTGACATCAAATGACCATTTAGTTTCCCACCTCACCCAATGTATGCTTTTGCACTACCTAGGGAAAGCAGATCAAGCGAAATATGTGTTGAAATAAACATAAAACCTGAAAAAAACATCCCCGACATTATTGATCATAACTTAAAGAAAGATTAACAGATTTTAATAATTTTTGGCAGAAAAAATTCTGACATAACTGGCTATTAAATAAGTGTTTTACTTTCTACCTCACCCAACGTCTGCTTTTGCACTACCTGGGGAAATGAGACCAAGCATAATACTTGTTGAAATGAATGAAAAAACGTCCATAAATTCCGTCTGTCCTAATCTGTGGGCCCCAACAGTCGGTCTATTACAAGGTTTGACTGTTATGCAGCAGTTTGACTACAAAATGAAGTTTTGGAATGTTTGTGAAGTCAAGAAGCGACTGGTACGGCCTGGATTGGTCTGGAGCAGAATTTTATCGATACTGCTATCAATGAATGGACAAAGCGTCACCTTGCCTGTGTTCGCATAGTGGGCTACCAATTCAAGCAATTTTACTACAGTCAGTTGAAAAATGTACAGTTGGATGAACTGTCAGCCAAAGTGTCAGAAATGTGAACAAAATGTGTTTTGACGCGTTATGTTAATTAAGCAATCATATCGCTTTGGATAAAAAAGTGATATTTCGCTCGTTCGGTTTTCCCCAGGTAGTGCAGAAACAAACGTTGGGTGAGGTGGAAAACTGAACGGTCATTTGATGGCAAATTGTGTCAGGAATATTTGTGTCAAAAATTATCAAAATCTGACAATTGGTTTTTAAGTTACAGTCGAAAATGTCGGGGATGTTTTTTGGACACAGTGTAGTTTTAGCGCACATTTTACATTTTTGCCCCATCATATAGGCTATTATGCCATTATAATTAGCCCAAGTAACTACTTTCAAGTCCACAGAAAGCAAAAGTAAACTTTTTTGCGAACGTATTAATTGAACCCATCAAGCTGTGTTATAGCCTACTTATAGATATCTTATTACTGAAGTTTGTTATAAATTTGTGTAAAGCGCACACACAATGTTTGTACGGGTTGAAGGTGATCGTGCCTCGTCGTAACTGGACTCGTCTGACAGAGATGATTGATGATCTTGACAGGAACTACTCAGCCGCTAGTTACGTGTTTCGTCAGCAATATTTCTTCACGGATTTGCCGCGTGACTCCAGCGAAACATCTAACATCACTTTCCTCACACATCGAACCAAAGTACATCATTCATTGACGACACTCGCATGTCGTCGACTTCTTGCAATTACCGGGGGCGATCTTTTTTTACTCTTCGCGCGTTACGTTTCTAATGTAGCGAAGAGAAGTACATGAGATCAGTGGAATATTGAGGACCGACCGACGACCGACCTCTGTTCTTGGAAGAGCCTTCCTAGAAGAACTTTAAACGGCCATATCTCCATAACGGTGCCAGATATACGCATGGTCACAATGGACCACCCATAGGAAGTCGAACGCCGGGATTCGAATAGTCACGTGACCGATGACGTCACGTGACCCAAAAAGGTCAAAGTCGTGACCCCGTCATCTTTGAGGCGCCATATCTCCATAACTGTGCCAGATAGGCGCATGCGTTGAGGTATAGCAAGACAAATGGCAAAGCGTCATCAACCATAATTGGAATTTTTCTCCCTCAGTTCTTAAAATCGGGCAATATTTGACCAACTTCGCGGAGACAATTTTTAATAACTATCTCAACGCCAGTCACTATTACTATCATATCAAACGGGTCTCAAATAGACGCCAGGTCTCTAATACAAGCCGAAAGGAACGAAAAAACGCTTTGAAGAATACAAAGAAAAACGATGCGCGCAAGGAGTACATTACATTGGTCATAATTTAATAATATTTTTTGTTCTCTTATAGTTCTCGTTCTTTTTTGCTTTATTTATTTTATAGATTTTTCTTTTTTTACCCATAAAATTTAGCTACCATGTCTGGGAACTGCTGTTAGCTTATCCAGTCTACTGCAAAGACGTAACAACTAAGTATTGATACTTAGTTGGAACGTTTTTGGTCTACTGTGTTTTAAAAAAACCGGACCCCTTTTACATTTTCAAATAACTTTAACAATTCTGGTTTAGCATCAACAAACTTTGGTACAGAAAAATCGTTACTTAATCCACACTTTACAGCATTTGTTACTGTGTGAAAAATGTTAAAAACAAAATACCAACTAAGGTTCGTTCTGTGGCACCTACATTCGAAGCAAATGCACGGTAAAACTCTAACAAAACAGCAACGGTTGTCACGAAATTTCAAGTCATTAAACATTATGACGTTAACAAACTACTGATTGGCGACATCATAATCAAATGTTATAACTAGAAGGCGCTCGTGAGAGTGCATATCTCGGCCAAGTGAAGTGATTTGAACATTACTACAAGGCAACGGAAGGGAGAAGGAAGAGCCGCTTCGCAAAGGGAGGGAAAAGTAATAGCCGGCGTTGCTGCTTGTGTTGTTGGTGCAATGACGTCATCATGTAGGCCTACACACACAGAATGACAAAAGGACAGAACGACCACTCTCTTAATCTCCTCCAATGTTTACTACGTTCAGTTGTCGGAGATAATTAATGTTTAAGCTGACGTTTCTTTACTCGGACACATGGCCCAAAGACGTCTTGTCCATTCGTATAACGTTGCTTTGCAACTGGCAACCGCGCATACATTAGTCATGGAGAAGACGTCTCTGGGGTTGTGTCCGAGTGAAGGGATATCTTATGCAATGTTTTCAATCTTTGTAACGTTTTCTAGACTGTATAACAACAATTCGTTTTGTTCAAGCTACCGGTAGTTTTGCTGTTATTTGTGTGCTACCACTAACTGGCGAAAAAAGGTAGGCCCTATATAATGCAGCACGCGTAGTCATTTTTTCCATAGACCTACTATTTATTTATTTATTATACTAGTAAATACGTTCTGTAGAACGAGCTATCTGTTCCATTGGAGCTCTGACACTGCTGCAAAACTTTAACATATTAATTTAAAACGTAAATTTGTATTGCATTTATTAAAAAAGATGTACAATTATATTGTAAATGCATCTCATATGCGTTTGATTACCACGAAGCAGATCACGATATTGAACTATTAACCGACAAGCGTAATTAGGTTGAACGTTGACCTTAGCTGTATTTTTGTGTCATATGCTGGCACAGACGTCGGTGTCTAATCCGGCAAAGTCAATCATTAATCCGAGAACGTGCATCAACATGCATCATCACTTCTGCTGGGGCTGGGTGGCGAGACCAAAGAAAATGAACCATGTCGTTCACCCAAGCGTGGCAGCATTACAGCACTACAAGCGATGTCGACTCAAACCCGATAGATGTCGTAAAATGATGAACGATACCAGTATCGATGACAACATTCTTAAATACCGAGAAAAACTTATTCGAGCCGTCTCTCAGAAACTGGCAGCTATCTATAAATAAAATTTTCTTACGTCCGACCGTTGTGCATTTGTTGCAAATATCGACACTGATGTGGAGTAGCCAATATCACAGTCTGTCGTGTAAATATGCTTGTGCTCATTTTCCCTTTTTCTGCGATTTCCCAGATGTGGAACCGTTTCCCTGCTGCTCTGTGCCAGATACTGGAGATAATAACCTAAGACAATACTCCGAACTGCTGATTTTTTATTTGTACCATATGACAAGTCTTGATTATAAAGTTTAATATCATGCATTTTTTATTTATAGGCTATATTGTGGTATAGTTTATTGCATTGGTCTTATATTAGCTATTTTTATGTTGGTAGTTTGGCCAGTATTTTCTCATGTTATTTTGTAGTTGCATGCCATGATTTCTATTATGCTGGTTGATAAATATACTAAATAAGTATTTCTGCTTTTCCAGGGGGCAATGGCTCTTTTGTTGCATTCTTTCCTGGCGTCTGTGGTCGTAAACACTCATCGAATGTTTGCTCGTGTGCATTTTTATTTGTCACCCGCAGGCAAATGCAAATGCAAACCAGTCGCCACTTTCCGTCGACTGTTTGCTTTAGCGACATCGCTAGCTTGCAAAAACTTCGCCGATTTCTGTAAAAGAAGAAGAAGAAGAAGAAATTTATTTGGCTCAAAAAAGTTCGTTGCTTATATTTAACTTCTTAACTGTCCAAAAATGTCACGCATTGTCTTTAAGATCTGATGAATTCCGTACGCGCTGTTATCTACAAAGTGTTCGCAAGTTAAAAATGAATGCCGCCAAATTGTTGAAAATTGCAAAGACGAGAGCGATAGAGGTGATTGTCATTGTCGCATGCATTGTAACGTTGATAGCGTTCTATCACATTGTGTTGGGACTACGATACTCTATCTCAGAGTCGAAGGTAGGCAATCTGTTCTATTTAAACTTCTTTATGAACATTGTAAAGAGTTATGGTTACTTCACATTTGAGACTGTGTGATTTTTAAGCGGAATCGCTTTTGCTGCGCGAGCGATTTCGCCTATTTTCACATTTCTCCGTCGCGTGGTCTGTCTGTCTGTCGTCTGTCTGTCACATTCGTGCACTCTGCTTAAGCCCAAATTCCATTACGCCGACTTTCACCCAAACTTCCCCGCGGGGAAAGTCGTGGACACAAATCACGAAAGTCGCGGACGCAAACCATCTCGACATGTCGAGATATTTGCGACAAAGTTCGTGACAAGTCCGCGACAAACCCGTTTGTGTCGCTCTAATAGAATTTAGTCCGCTACAGTGCACGGGGAAAGTTTGCGACAAAGTCCACGACTTTGTCGGGAACTTGTCGCGGACTTTGTCGCAAATTCGGCGTAATGGAATTTGGGCTTTATACAGTTCGACGGATTTAGATTCCATTTGGCAGACACACTTGTTGGATTCAATGACACATTGTACACCGTGGTCCATAAAAACGTGCCACTTTTATTTTTTAAATAGCTTTGTGAAACATTGGCCAATTTTAATAATTTTTGGTATGCGACATCACAAAAGAACTTCACGCATACGACTACTGCAGTTTTGGCCATCTCGTTTCAATGCTGTTGCTACACTATCTTGCGAAATGCAGAAGTCGTAGTTTGGCTATTTATAACAATGAATACATATACTGGATAGCGAACGGGTCTGCTCAGAAATGATTAACTAAAAACCGACAAACACGATTGGCAACCACTGTATCTCAAAAAGTCACACGTGTTACATCACATCCTTTTTATTACAGCATGTGCTCTAAATGTCCTCCTCCAGTGCGAATGCAAGCGGCAAGCGTTGACACCACTGACAAACAGCAGGCTCAATGACCTGCATTTCACAAAGTAGTGTAGCGACAGTATTAAAGCGAGATGGCCAAAAGTGTAGCCGTTAGCGTCAAGTTTCTTCCTGATGTTGCATGCCAAAAATTATTCAAATCGGCCAATGCTACACAGAGCTATTCAAAAAATAAAAGTGGCACGTTTTTTATGGACCACGGTGTATTAGATGGGGGTCTCTGACGCCTTAGGGAAAAGAGATTCGGAGATCGAATCTTCAGGTTAAACATACAATTGTAAATTGCAGCCAATCTGTCAGTCCTATGCTGCCACCTAATGAATACAAAGAGGAGTTGGGTGAACTTAGCACAGAGATTCCGCTTTTTAGGCCTATCAAATTATTTCAGTCTTTGTTTATTTTTGTTCTCGCTGTTCTCGTCTTACTGCAGGTTAAGGCGTGAAAGTTGTGTAGCATACGGTAGGAGGTACTTACTGAGTAGGAGTGCGATTTTCAAATGGCAGGCTGCAATGTGCTTTGATACAGCGTGTGAATTCGTCTTATTATTAGCCTATTATTATTATTAGTTTACGCTACAACACAAATCTCCGTTTTTTCCAACGCGGATTTCGACAGTCAAAAATTTGAAACCAAATATCACACGAATTTGTGTGGAAATCCGAAATTCTACTACGAAATTTATACGGAAAATGTTTCCTGCTTTGTATGTGATCGTTCAGTTGCGTGTTGCTGAGTCTAACACATCAGTGCAGCAGCAGCAGCAGCAGCAGCAGCGTCAGCGACATCTGCAAGAAGCATGTTTAGCATCCAACGACAGCTGGTCAGATTCCGTACAATTAATAGTCAACCACAAACTGCGGCTTATTGTCTGCATCGTCGGTAAGGTAGCTTATACGAGCTGGTTGCGAGTGCTACTTCAGCTAACTGGCAACCCGGCCGCTCAATTGCTGGCTGGCACAGACCGAACTAGTATACAAGGAATGTTCAAATACTACCTGGATTTAGCGTCGTTTGGAAACGCCACGCAGTTCGCCGGTTCTCCGTTTAAAGATTATTATAAGTTTATGTTCGTTCGGGAGCCGTTTGAAAGGCTTGTTTCGGCGTATCAGGATAAAATGTTTCGAGCCGGCAACTACGTTTCTCTGCGGCGATACATCATCAGAACGAATCGACGAAATCCATCTTCCAGGTAAACGATTTAGATCTGCTGACGCATATAGCTGTAATTTTTACGCGCGACAGCACGTTAGACGAAACGCGTACAGCTTATGTAATGATGTTTGTCTGTCTGTCTCTCCGTCTGTCAGACTTTAACGTTGCCGTACAGAACGAAGCCCAGTGAAAATAAAGACTGGTTATTCACACGTCTCTAGTTTTTGTGACTTAACTTCGTGTTGCTAGATGATTAGTCTTTCTTTGAACAAGAGAGTCAAAAAAGTACCCCTAAGAAATTGTTAGTTTACCGCAAGCCGTTCGCAACTTATAGGTCCAATCGTGTTTTATGACTTTAACAGGGCTCTAAATAAGTTTGCGTCCAGAGCTCTACCTTAATCTCGCTGGAAAGCTTGCAGCGCTTGCCAAGCCCTCAGATGTATTTAACGAAGTCGCATCACGGTCACGGCATGCAGAGAAAAAAATATGTAGGCCATAGGTAAACGAAAGCCAATAGACTGGATTGTAGTGAAAAAAGAAACATGTGAATACACACCGCCAAATAACAAAAATCTTATATAAGTCACTATGTATGTTTACAGCCAGTGCTATATATCGATGTTTTTAAATTCTAAATCTTCAACATTAAACATTGAAACTGCTTCGGTAACGCTGGATTAAACAAATAGTTGATCAGGATATTTTTGTTTGCGGCTTAAACTTGAAAGTAACTACATAAAGAAATTGTTTTTCAGATCGCTAGAGATCGGGGACGACGTAAAATTTAAGGAGTTCGTTTACTACGTTTTGCAAGAGGCTCACCGAGGACAACAGCATCTTGACATGAACTGGAGACCGCAGTACAATCTGTGTAGACCGTGTCAGATCAACTACGACTTCATCGGTCATTACGAGACACTTCATCAAG
>Ga0209367_1010468_pt1 | contig 12431 bp, 5 predicted proteins | sample WorMetLIZISLAND2_FD_187412 | JGI IMG/M metagenome (GOLD analysis project Ga0209367, IMG submission 187412) | Marine gutless worms symbiont microbial communities from Max Planck institute for Marine Microbiology, Germany - Olavius geniculatus... ... | reverse complement strand
GATATCTCCGAGATTCTTGCATCTAACAAGGGGTTTTGAGGGTGAAGCAAATAAATAATAACGCGTGTGGTCATGCTATTAGGTAGTAAGTAACCGTTATAAGTGGCTTGGTTACTGTAAGAAATAGCGCAATATTTTTGTAACTGATCACCAGTAGGAAAACAGTATTTTAGTACTAAAACAGCAAATATAAATGTACAAAACATTAGTTTAAAAATACGTTTGCTAATGGCGACACGCAATGACTTGACACTTTGAAAACAGCAAAAATCATAAAAGGTGATATTATTTAACAACACATTGACAATAAGGCAATGTGATGTTGAGTGATATCACCTTCTTTATGATTTTTGCTGTATAAACTGATGTTTTGTAAATTTATTCTTATTGATATTTAGGCCTAAGCATGTTTAGGTCGGCGCAATGCGTTTTTAGTTAAGAGCATGCAAATTTGAAGTTTAATTATGAATGACTGGTGCAACGTGCTACAAGGTTTACAATGAAAATTAATTGTTAATACACATAGCAAAGCTTGAAGTCAAAATGCTCAAGTTTTTAGTAGGCCTAAATGCGTTATGTGAACGTATTAAAGTGCAGTTTTACACAGTAAATAATAATTCACATAAGCTAATGTTTCTTGACGAGCAGTGACCGGTGGTAACAATGGCGAACGCCTTTATTAAAACAAAAAACTCAGCTGTCGTTAGGATAGCCGACCGTACTGGTTGTCAGTGACCTTCAAGGTCATCCAAGGTCAACGACTTTCATTTCGTTTGACAGGGCGTACGCCACTTCCTATTAGTGATTAATATTAGGCCTAACCTTGGCCGTATCTTTCACCGTTTTCCAAATATGGCCAGTTTTCCGTTGAAAAACGCACATTTTTTCATTTCTCCATTTCTTCATTTAACCCCAATTTGAAAATGTTCCCTTTGCACTGAATTACTAAAATTTTGAATGCCCGAGTTTAGCGCATATGGCTAATAATTCGTCTAAAAAAGTTCATTTTTACGACCTCAATTTTAGCCACAATGCATCCGTTACAGACGGACAGACGGACAACAACCATGCTAATAGCTCGATCGTTACTTAAGTACGGTCGGATAAAAATCGAGCGTGCTTGAAACTCGTACGGAGAACGCAAAACATAAGTGTTCACTCCGTCAATGTCAAAACAATCGGCCTAAATCTAACAAGAAACCAACCTACTCTCTACCAGTAAGGCAGTAACTGTAATTTTTTGCTTGTAGTTAACCTTGACCTTGAGAAGTTAGCGTGATCAGAGTAATAAAATGTGGCAAACGGTACGCGCGTTGCCCAGTTTAATTATCAATGACTGGTGCAACGCGCCACCAGGTTTACAGCTAAAGCACTTTTAAAATTTATTTCTCAAGTAAACGAGCACATTTCGGTAACGTGTTGAACGTTTAACGAAACCTGACGATCGGCACGTCACTAGCGTGAAAACAGCAGATGCAGCTTCGAGGCTGGCAGATGCGACGACGCGGAAAGTCTGCGGAGACAGCGACACACCGGCATCAATTGTTATCATCATCGTCATCATCATCAGCAGCAACAACATCGCTGCTGCTGCTGATGATGATGTTACCTATACGTCACTCGCTGCTGCCGTCTGCGAGTTTTTGCTTTAGCAGCTAGGCTGTTTGAAGAAGACTTGTTCGCATAGTCGCAATTACTTTTGTTCGTTCGTAAGTATTTCGGTGTTATTCTTTGGCTTATTATTAAGCGTGTTCACTGCACAGGAATCCTGCTGTGGATTTCAGCATAACAGCAGGCTTCACGTAGACAGGTTGTGTTGTTTGTAATAAACTCGTTATCAGGAAACCACGACTATGATTTAAAATGCCTATCGTTACAGTGCGCCAGAAGATGCTCTGTCCTAACTATCACCAAAGTGTACATTGTGTCTGTAGGCTTATGTCTGTCTGTCTGTCTATCTGTCTGTAACTCTCTGCGATTTTATTTTTAACACGACGCAAGTCATAATCACAAATTTTACTGTCAGCTCTGCGAAAGGCTTTGCTGCCAGAGTCTGTGAAGGTTTTCTAAAAATTCGGAAAGGGTCACTCTGATCGAGGGCGCTAAATGGGAGAGTGGTGAATACAGTTACTTTAGGCATTTTTTTAAATTTTATGTAACCGTGATTATGAACTAAACAATCAAATGCTAGAACAAATACCAAGTATACTAGTCACGTTAACAGTTTTCAACACATCTGCAGTGTAGCAGTTTATTCTAACGATTTGACAAAAACAAAAAATGTGATATTAAAAAGCTCAAAACACATAAAACATAAAACATAACAAAAAAAACAGAACAAAATTTTTTTTTAAAAAAAAACGTTAAAACATGTTTTTGAATACTTTTATAAAAAACATAAAAATGTTTTTACATCTATGAATAAAAATACGTGTATAAGATTAAATTAAAACCATTGGTCTGCTTTTCGCATAATGCAAGGCAGCAGAGAATGACGTATTAAAGAACTATAACAAAAGCCGACACAACGCAAGCGTAAAAATCCGATAAATATCTAAACACTAATCCGTGAAGACGTGCAGCTGCGAACGGCTTCAGTTGTACAGGTAATCGACTGCATAAAAAGCCAGATGCAGACACACAAACAGCATTGGTCTGCTGCCACAGATGCGACATATTAACGATATTCGTATACGAGTGGGTATTGTATAAAGAATGCAAAGCATTGAACAGCGTAGATTTATCAATTTTGCAGCGTCGCATCGGCAAAAGCTACTGCTGCAAAGGTGCGCTTTATACAAAGTATTTTTGCACATACAACTTCTTGTAGATATAGCACGGCGCCAAATGTTTATTCAATTATTTTATAGACGTGGATATAAAGTCTGAACGTTGTTTATTTACCGCATTCTATGTATGCTGTATATTCAGCATGTTATTATGCTTGAACGTGTCTTTAATTTTTGGATTTATTTGTTTTTAGAGCTTCTATTTCTAACTTCTATTTTTGTATGCGTTTCTACGCTGCCTTTGGTGTGGCTAACGGTGACGATCCTGATAAGAATGAATTTGTGCTCGTGCCTGTGTGCTATTCCCGGTATCTACCTAACATTAATGGCGTCTGGTCTCTGTCACCATTTATTATTTCTCTAACATCGCATTAACCCCGTACAGATGCACACTGAACACTATTTTCTGCCTCGACTGTAACCACAAGTAGGCTATATTTAAAATAGGCTTCATAAAATAGGCTGGGGTCTGTCGTGCCTTCCTGCAGTGACACGTGATACCGCCGCTCTTGCTGTTCGTCACTGTTACAGTGCAAACCGTAATTATCGTGACCGTTTGAGACATGATTTTGCTTAGTTTAATATTTCAGTTCTAGAAATCTGAGTAGCTTGGACGCAAACAATTAAATTAATAAATATGGCCACAACAGTTTTTTTATAAACAAGTTCGTCCGTTTTTTCTCTCTGTCTGTTCATCTCTGTCTGTCATTCGCGACATGATTGCGTCGAAGTGACTATAGGTGCGCCGTGCGCGGTGCGCCATGTAACATGTAACAAATATATTTGAGAAATTTGGTAAAATTCGTAAAATGGCTCACATTCTAAAACTAGACCTAGGTTAATCTAACAATAGACGGCACTCAAAAAGTTTAAAATCTCGCCGAAGACTTTGTTTCAGCTATAACTATTTTTGCTTGTTTTTATCGATTTTAGTGATAACTAAATTCTGTACAACAAAACGTTTGAAACAAAGTCTGATCGATAGTTTTTTGGGTCATGCACATTTTATTAAAGTATTTTCAAAATGTTCTGAACTTTTTAGTAATTTTTAAGGCAGACAAACAGACTAACGCAGTCAAACATTATTTACTTTATTTTATGGAGATAAGAAAATATTCGTGCAACATTTGTTGTATTTTTTGGTATTTTTACAGCCGCAGGTTTAGACGACAAACGTTAAACGTTTATCACATATAAATAAATCTCGCTGTAATACTGTTGTGCATCGATCTTTTGGCATTTTTTGTGACACCTAACGTACTTTCTGTCGTTTTTCTTCGCGTCGTAAAAAGCTTCGTAAACAATTACATGTATTTTCCGGCGACAGCCGCAGCAGCTGCAGTAGTAATAGGCGGATGCCGGTAATCAGCTTGAACTGGACATCCAGTCGTGAGCCGGTGGCGCCATCTCGCGTAATCTGTTCTCGTTAGTACAGATGTTCTATTACCGGACTAACACACACGTCACACGAGCGAGCTCGCCGTTTCCCGCTTTCATTTCTTACTTTTAACGACTTAATACCGACGACGACGGAACGACGTAATGAAGCCATCCCCCATGCAGCCATGCGCATGGCACCTGTGTCTTTCCGTCCAGCTATCTTTGGCCGTCTTTACCAAAGATATTTGTCTTCGACTAAGTTAAAGTAACAACAAAGAAAATGGATTCTTTGTCTTAAAGTAAACGTTAAAAAAGTCGAATGATTTAGCCGTAAGCTGTAGTTGATGTTTAGGCTACTTCGACTTTATTTTAATCTGACGTCAGAAACAACAGTCAAACGGGCCTTCTGTCCTGCTACTGGTTACACATAAACAGGATTCACCACTAATCGTATATCACTGATATTCCCAAGTTAGTATTTTTGATTACATAAAAAACCGCTGAGCAGATTTTGATGACATTTTGTGCAATCATTTGCAGCCCGAAAGGACAGAATGTACGAGTTAATTTTGAACGCGTGGGCCAAATCCAATAGCATCTTATACCTATAGGGCATATGTCCGTTTTCACTCCACAGTGCGTTATTAGTGAGGTAGCAGATACTTTAGCGGTGTTGTTTTATGCCCTGTTTACACGATGAAGCTGACTCGACAAGCGCTCGCCAAGCATTCGTCAAGCACACATTAAACACACATCGACCTGTTCGAAGTGGATGAGTGCTTGGTGTATGTTTGATGAGTGCTCGACGAGCGCTCGTCGCGCCAGCTTTATTGAGCAAATGGGGTATTGGGGAGTATCTTCAGAAGTTAGACAGAGACGAAATCCCAAAGTGTACTCTTCCGTCACTGACAACGAAGTTATTGTTACACGGCGCGTGCGTCTTTGTAGTTAACGCGATTAACGTCATTCGGTCGCCTAGCAACGCCAAGTCACGTGAGCCGCTGCAGCAGCAGCATTCTGTAGTCGAATGCGCGGCAGGCTCGCTCGGTGAGCAAATGTAGTTGACGGTTTGCTTGTCTGCTGACGATTGAGACCGATGCCAGACGTCGTTACCTCAGTGGCTTCTTTATTGGCATAGCACGTACAAACCCAAGCACCACTCGCTTCGATTTGTCGTGGACTTGACGTGCAGCGAATTTCACAACAGATCGAAGCAAGTGAAATTTGGGTGTTATTGGCAAAGCGCGTAAGCTTATAGCTGCGTATTTAATAGCGAGAGGCAATACCATAGCGGCCTCGAGACAGTCTGGTAGATGCAAACGAGACCGGAAGATAAAATGCCAAGACCAAGGCTGAAGCCTAACGTCACTGGCTGAGTAGTGATGTAGTAGTTATTACCTGCGGGGAACGAACGGAGATAATTATGTTTATACACATGTCTTTCTGTCTGAATGTTCGCAAGGGGACGTTAAAACGCGAGGAAGAAAATGTCATAGGCTCTTGTGTGCAAAACTGGACCATATAGGCATGTGGACATCGTTAGTTGTGCTTTGCAGTGTTTAACTGGAATATAGTTGTAACTTTTTTGTTAAAAATATAACTTTCAGTGCATAATTACCAGAAAGCGTGTCGTTGGAGACAGTCATAACTTCATGTTCAAAGAATAAATCTGTCATTTTTTACACGGACGCGCATCATTTTGCGCCGTGAACGTTACTGCATTAAACGTACACGACGCGGCCCATAACTTGCTCCCCCCGCATTTTCCAGCCCTGCATTTCTTGTGCTGCATTTTCCAATCTTGCATTTTCCACACTACAGTTTGATTTTACATCGTTTTTTATTGCATTTTAGACGGCGTATTTGCAAGATTATTCGCGAAGCTTTGAGCGGATTTTGATGAATTTTTGTTTGGAGAAACGGAGAAAAAATCGTTTAGTTGTTGGTAGATATCCAGATTCAGATCCGGGTCCATGCTCCCCAAATACAGGTCACGATTGGTGAAAGTTTCTGCTTTCTGAGCGCTTTAATGGTTAAATTAAAACAATTGGTTGTTATTTTGGTTGATTTCATGTAGCGCCACTTCCTTACATTTTTCACGAAATAGGCCACTAGGCCTACGTGAGGCCTCTGCCCAATTGCGGAGGCGCTAGAACAGCCACCGAGATTATGCACTGAGATCAGCTATAAGGCAGTGAACCGATATGTATAAATATAGCATGCAATCATTGCACACTATTTCTAACTCTAGCCGTAAACGATACCGTCTTCAGATCTTTGAGTGCTCTAAGCTTCTGTGTAAATTAATATGCTGTGCCGTCAGTGCTGCCCTGCAAAAATAATTGGCCAAATTTACGCTGACTAGGAGTATCAAACACTCTGTCAAATTACCAATTAATTGGAATTAAAATTAGAAAATACTAAAACTCCAATTTAGTGGCAAACAAAACTAAGACTACGTGGCATAAGACTTTCCTTTTACTTTTGTTTTATCTTACAAATAAAAACGCTGCTTAAGTAAGCCTAAATTGAATAAAAATCGTGCGGTGTGAAATTGTATCAGCTTTTTTGCATTTTTTTGTTCTAGCTCGGAGCTATTAAATATTTTCAGTTACTTAGTTTGTTTTACGTACAGTCGTACTGTAACAGAGTTACGTTATGTTAATGGTCACAGGAAATAGCGCTGAAAGCAGCGCCGACGACAGGATATGTTATCCATGATGACGTCATCACCGGAAGTCAATTCGTCTCAGCGTCATATCACGTGGTGTACTAAAGATGGCGGTGGACTGACGACTCATAACTTGGCCTGGATGCTGTGTTTCGTGCTAACGTTTGTCATAGGCCTGCTCATTAACGTCTCAGTTGCCTATCTGTCCAGCAGATGGCGCCTGTTTCAGCATCGCTTACGTCATTTCCGGTCGCTTGGCGACGCACTAATCGGCCAGCTAGTGTCGGGAACTCTCTCTTGTTGTTGCGGGCTTGGCATCATACTATCCCGAGTGCATGCGTCGTGCCAGTTCTCACCGGAAGTAGCGTGTCGCGCAGGCGCAGCTCTCCCTCAGCTGGTACTAAGCTCGTCTACGGCTGTGACGATTCTATTTGCATTCAGCCACTGCGAGCACCCGGGGGTCAGCGTCTGCCGACGCTTGCAGAAACTTTTATCGACAGTCCGCAAGGTGACACCGCTCATCATCGGCTTGACGACCGCCAGCTTCGTTGCCCTGGTTGAACCCAGTTCCAGAAGCTGGTTGGATAGCGGATGTAGAGCGGCTGACGGCGACCCTGCCACCTACCGACTAGCGACCGTACTAGCGACAGTCTGTTTTATCGCGTCCATGACGGGTACGATCCTGACGCTGTCGAGTCACATGAAGCTGCGCCAACCCGTGACCGAAGTATTTCCAATGCCGCTGATGAAGCTTAAGACCGCCGACAACGACGACGCGACACGTCACGTGACTTCCAGTGACGTCACAACGACTGCGGCGGCTCAGCAGACGTGCCGTATATCCTGCGAGGCGGTGGCGGTGCCGGGTAGACAAGACGTTGATGAGGCAGGGTCATGGAGATGCTCCAGTAAGATAGGTGTAGAGGGTGTGCAGTTGGCGGCTCTATAGAGGGTGCTCAGTAAGATGGGTCTGCCGTCAATGTCGAGCCTGCTGCGCTCCAGGTCGTCGCTGAAGTCGTCTCAAAAATCTGTCACACGAACAACCCGCCATGCAGGCCTACAGAGTGTAGCTAAAACATCGCCGTTTGTCTCAAAAATCAGTTGCAGTCAGATCCGTGACTAAACAGCGACGCGCCGACGACGAACAACAAAGTAGTGCAGACTCGTGCGAGACGCGCATGTGCAGACTGTTTTAATAAACCTAATAGTTCTAGTAGTACTAGTAGTTGTCGTCGTAATATTAGTCGTAGTAGCAGTAGTAGTGAGTGTTTTTGTAGTCGCGGATGCGGAGACTGTTTCAGCGCCGGCGTGCTGCAGCCTGTAGCAGACGTCACACCGTGGCCGCCAACACTACTACAACTTCTGCTTCTACTACTACTACTACTACTACTACTACATCACGTGACCGGTGACGTCACACGGTGGCCAACATACCGGCTCCGGACGGCTCAGCGACGACAGAGAGACGATCCTCAGATGAAAATCCCGGACACAAGTCACGTGACCCAAGGTGCGACGAGTACCAGTACGTACGCCAGTGGTCGGTCGACGTCGCCGCACTGGCCGAGCAGTTGCAGAACCCCAAGGCGTACCTAACGGCTTCCGGTGTCACGCTGGCTTCGCGCCAACAGATGTGTGCTTCCAGTGCGGCAGCCAATACAGGTACGACACTTCGCTATCGCTGACAAACATTTTGCTGCAGTAATCGCAGCTCATATACATACATTTGATATAACTATCATATGATATATGAATATGATATATGGTGCATGCTTTGCACTGAAAAACTGGTAGGCAATCTGACGGTTGAATATACATGTGAACTACAAGAAATAAAACGGTTTTAAACGAAACTGAAATGAAAACAATAGAAATAAGTGATGGTGTGTAAAACAAACAAAAAATCAAGAAACAGATTTGTACTTTTCGTTCTACTACTACACCCAGCACGTTCGACGTTACTTGCAATATAGATATGATAGTAAATTATTTACTTGCGTATTTATTTGTTGCCGTAATTGATGCCATTTTATGACGACCGAAGACTGATAGAAATGTCTGTGCATTGTGTACAGGTAAAGTATCGACAACTGGACCGGCGAATGAAACGGCGACAGATGCTAACGACACCGACCGTATGTTGTTCACAAAGTAGTGTAGCAGCATAACATTGAACTTATGTTCACGACCAGCTTTTCTTTGTGACCACAGTTACTGCCTGCCATTATACGCTAAGTCTCTGCTCTGGCGTACGGTATTTCAGCAATTTGGGCTACAGAACACGCTAGTTTCCAGACATGGTTATTTTACAAAGTACTGTGGCGACACAGCTAATCGGCCTCGTTGAGCACCGACCGAATGTTGAACACGCGACTCACCACTGGAAGTGACGTCATCAGTTTTGATGCGCCGCCAGAAGTTGTGGCGGCTCGATGCGTCGTGTCACAACCACCGGAAGTAGAATTCTACGAGTCCGTGATCCAACACAGAGTTTACGAGTTCAACACGGAGGAACGACTGACGCAAACGCGTCGTACGCTGACCATCTTTGTTTTGTTCTCTGTCGTCATCGTTGTCTACCTGCTGCTAACGTCGCTAACCCAGTCGCTTACCGGTCAACGATGCGGCGTTCTTTTACTTGTGGTCTGGGTCACATGGTGTACTGGATCACATCACGTGGTCTCTTGACAGCAGGTAGACACGGTATTCTGGGTCACGTGGTTTACTCTCATAGGTCACGTGGGTGGTCTGGGTCACGTGGCTGCTACCAGCCATTCTTGTCTGGTTCTCAGACATTCAGAGTCGATTGCGCTGTGTCTGCTACTGTCACGTCACCTGCTGAAAACCTAGACACTGACTGACGTTATCGGTCTAATTGGCAGCCAGTAGATAACCACTACTCTGTGAGTTGAATTGAACGCAGTTGCTAAACTTCGCAGTGAAAGTTCAGACTTTTACCTTACTTTTATTAGACTCATGAGATGAAACAGTACGTGTAGCTAATAAGCCATATATATTCGGATCGATGAACCGAAATGAGGCAGCCCAACCAACTTGCTCATTTCTATGACAATGACATCTACCGGCGACATCTAGCGCTTCGGACAAGGCAGCAACAAGCTGGTCAATAAAGGTTGTAATTTGATAAATTAATGTATTGTATAGGCCTATAGCCATTTTCACCTACCGTGCCGGTCGAGTAGAGTATGAGTGCCACTAAACAAAAGCATTTTGGTTAATTCACACATGCAAATATCACATTTTACGGTGAAACACGTGTGAACTTTTATCGACCCTTATGTACCTTATGTACATAAACCCTTATGTACATAATTCGGTATAGCATGGACTATAATTTTAGTTTTAAAAAGATCAGTCTTAGTTTGTGGTTTGAACCCGCAGCCGTCTTTTGTCGCATGAACCGGTGTATATGCATAAAATAAACGTGCTTCGGGCTGTCTACTCCTATGTGTGCCATCTCATGCAGACCTGGGTTAACTTTAATCATATTTTTTTCTCGGTAACTCATGCACGGATAACTTGAACATTGTGAAGCTTGCTAAGCGATTTTTCACACAATCAACCGCATTAGCTGCACATCATATCTCTATTGTCACTGTGAGAACAAGAACTATACTTGTAGTGTACGGCATAGGCGTACCGGTTCTAAAATGCATACCGGTACGCGGTATACCGAACAGTATACCAGCACAAAAAAGCTGCGATCTTAATCACATTTCCTGGTTGTTACTCGGGCGCTGTCGACTACAGTTTGTCGGAGCAGTGTAGATTGTAGCGGAGTAGTCGGAGTGAGTGCTTGATAGAAGCGACGTCGAGTACGATGACGACGGCGAATACTACGGAGACGATGACAGCACAGATTGTGCCGATCAGATCCGCGTTTCTGCCTTCGACTTGAAGCAGCAACGCGTCACGACCTGCGTCTAACCACATAAATCAGTCGAACAGTTCAATCGAACGATCAAAAAATAACCACTTACGAAAATGTTCAGTCACGAGCGAAGTTGGTTAAAAAGTAGGCGGAGCAGAAAGTTGCATTTTTTCCCACGGACACTTCCCACATATGTGTGCTAAAAGTTTGAATTTTGCCCCTATATTTTGCCAAAATGAGTTTTCACTCCAATGAGTTTTCACTCCAATTAACACTTGCTTTTTGTGTGGCTCGATGGTGTAGCTGTAACGGGCCGGACTGGTGACCCAAAGGTCCCAGGATCGACTCCGAGCCGGGGCACTGCCAGGTAACAACCTTGGGCAAGTTGTTCACATACATGTGCCTGTGTTCACCAAGCAGTATAATTTGGTACCGGTCAAAGGGCGGTGATGCCCCGAGGCTGGGAAGGTAACCGTATAGGTCTGGCGTCGCACTGGCCATGCGTCACGGACTCAAGTCGTCAATCCACCTACGGGCTCAACGGCCAATGTGTGGGAGATAAGCACCCCCCCTATGCTCCTGATGGGGCACGGCCTGGTTTGACTTTTTGCTCCTTGGATGAAAATTTTCAAACAAGAAAATTTTTCGACAATTTTCCGCCAACCCAAAATTTTCCCCTCCGCCACGAGGCCACAGTGGCCAGTGATTTTGCAAGATAAAACCTAAGATAAGATAAACCTAACATTTGTCCAAATTTTAATAAAATTAAATTAGCGACAATACTTGTTGAAAAGGTTGTTTCAAAACACACTGTAGCGTAGTAAACCCTGTCAAAATATTTTATTTTGGTTTAAACATTTATTTTTGACAGCGCGTTTTTATAAATGTTTTTTTTTATTTTTCAACTTTTAATTCAGAATAAGCGTTAAATGGTCTATATAAAAATGACGGTAGTTAATAAATATACTCAGTCACTTGGAATACTGTTGCTGACCAAAAGGTCTGCACGCGTAGCCTACAACGTAAAAGGTCGGGACAAGGTTAAACCGTTATTACAATAAGACAGTTGTAGTCAGTTACCAATACAGTCGGGCACTTCGGGCGTCCAGTGACCCTGGTCGTTACAGACTGACACCAGACTGGTCGATTTACGCTTGTCGGCGAACACACGACTCACGTCACACGTGACGTTGACGGCGGTCAGCCAATGAGTAGACGACGTGTTGATCAGCTGACTCACCAGGCGAGCACACGTCACCGCTACAACCAACAGCCGCCATTTAGTCAACCAATAGTTGAAATCATATTAATACGGTGCCACTATGTTGCGGCTGAGTGTAGTGGTTACAAGAAATTTGAGCTAATGCTCACGGGACGCGCGAAAGCCTATAGCAGTTCCTGCCCGCAGGCAGTCACCCATCGCAGTACTAACCGGGCCCGGCGTAGAGTAACTTCGTTTTAGCCGAAACTCGCCACGCCACAAACGCCAGTACCGTGGCGCCGCCTTGTGAATGATTTTGTGTCCCAGCCCAAAATCGCCCGAAAAATCCATAAAAAATCCCTATTTTGGCGTTCAAGGTCATCCAAGGTCATTGAATTCGGCGCCAATCGAAAGCCAGTATACGATTTCCTATTAGTGATTAATAGTAACCTAGGCCTTATCTCGCACCGTTACTGAGATACAGCGAGTTAATGGCCA
>Ga0209367_1010466_pt1 | contig 12432 bp, 12 predicted proteins | sample WorMetLIZISLAND2_FD_187412 | JGI IMG/M metagenome (GOLD analysis project Ga0209367, IMG submission 187412) | Marine gutless worms symbiont microbial communities from Max Planck institute for Marine Microbiology, Germany - Olavius geniculatus... ... | reverse complement strand
CAATATAAAAGCTAAAAAACAAACAAAAAACAAATAAACACACAAAAAGGCAGATAAAAAAGCAAGAATCAAAAAAAATGAAAATACAACAAACAATATTGAAAAATATGCAAACTACTGTTTCAAGGCTAATAGAAAAAGGGTCCTAGCCGGATTTCAGAAACACTTCATAAAAATCTTATACACTTTTCACGCATACAGATTGCAAACATCACAAAACAATGAGCTAATTCACGGAACATTTATGATATATCTTTGACATATTCAAATATAAAATCATAAGATCAATTTTTGAATGTCTTAAGACAATTCACATGTTACAATCCAAAAAAATTGTGTCAGATGGAGGCCCCTTAAGGGAAGACCAGATTTGGACGTTGAACCCCAGCCAAAACTTGCATTTGCCTACTTATGATTCACCAGTGGGCAGCACCTAACAGCAATTCCACATTGTACTGAATTACTTGAGACTTGTTAGTCCACCCAGAAACGGTAGTTTCAAGAGCAGACTATGTTTTACTGCAGGTGTTTTCTTTTTTCTTATTCTCAATGCAAGATCTCCAAGATGCATCGGCCAATCGGCATGAAATTTTGCACAGTGATCAGTACTAGGCCGAATTTTTTAATGCCAGTCAAATTTCAAGGGCCCTCCCAAAAAATTTTAGTGGCCAAAAAAATGCAAAATTTGGCCGATTTCGGACGACTTCAAACTTCGATGGTGAATATCTCCGGAACAGATGAAGATATTCAAAATCGGTCAAGTATTTGATCGATCTCTCGATTTCTCCCATGTTAGGTAAAGAAAGTTGGATAAACTTCGGTCCAGTAATTTCAAAGATCTAGCGATGAAATCGTACCCACCCAAATAGACTTTTTCAGAAGACCACATTTTGGCCCGTAAGGGGTGCTGTGCCCCCAAATTTTTACGTGCTTTACTAGCACATCCCCTACCAGGAACGTGGGTCCCCCTTACAACTTTTTTCAAAGGGGCCCAAGATTGGCTTAAATTTCAGCAAGTGCATGCCTATAAATTAGGCAGTAGTGGGAGTAGCCCCATGATACTTCGCCACATGATGTGAGTCTAGGTTGGGTGATAATGCGGGTACAACTTTTGGGGGGCATCACCCCCTTAAAATTTTGGGGACCAAAAAACGCCAAAAATTTGGTGCCATGTAGGAAAACTTTTGACTGTGGCCACAAATATCTCTGGAACACATAGAGATATCGACAAGCAGTAAAGAGTGTTATCAACGGCAATTCATTCCCCTTTGAACAAAAAATGATGAACTTTGGTTCACTAACAAAAAAGTTACAGGCACGCACGTTGACCTACCTAAGTCGACATTGGGCGTTCTGCGTATGCTAATGCATTTGAGTTTGGGCCACATGAACTTTGCCACCGGGAAAATTTCACCCCATAAATTCCCCCAAATTGGACTTAGAACGCCAGGCTGACTCACAATGGGCTTTGCCCCAAATTTCTAGTTATTATTTATTACGAGACAACTAACAGATGACCCGATTATACCTTATGCCTACTGAGGTCTGCATGCATCTTGCGGAGGTCAGCACGACTGATGCCTTGACCTACATCAATGTCATAGCGTGCCGATACTTCCATTATCTGTGCCTCGGTGTATCCATCCCTACAACAGTCCATCCATCACAAGCCAATGCTATTCTACTAGGGCTGTACCGAATAGTAGATTTAACTATTCGACCGAATAAAAATAATTTATGACATTATTCGGCCGGATACAAATAAAATACGAATAGTTGACACAAGTTCAAAAACACTGCACAATGCTCTAGTTTCCTCGTGGTTAAACAAATGACACTAACAAATATTAGTGACGCCAATGAAACATGACATGATTTCATGATTTTTGCTGTTTTACACAACATTAAATAAATTGTTTGCAGTTTTTTTTATATATGATCAAACAAAACCAGTCAGATGGCAAACACATATGGACGAACTTCACCGATGACCAAAGCAGCACATTTTAGCTTCACTACAAAATCACACACATTTTTTCATTCAAAACTTACTACATAAAGCCATAGATTACATGCAAAACCGAACTACGTTGCAGCACAGTACTGACCGAAGACGATCAGTCCTCCACTTGTTGAAGTCGTAAGTGCGAGTGCCGGCACTTGTTGACTCAGACGCTGAACCGGCAGAAGACGACTTAACGTCGCGTCTCAGTCTCAACTTAGACAACACGTTCCTGCAGCTCTACGACACACACACAATCCACAGTTTACACACACTGGGTCACTTCACTTTTAAGTACCTACTAAAGTCAAAAAATGAAGTGATTTCGCTGAGACTTTCGCTGAGTCTAAAGTACCTACTTAGACCGAAGTTTGGACTCAGCGAAAAGTCTCAGCAATTCGCTGAGTCCAAAAGTACCTATTTAGACCACAGCTCAGCCGAACTAACCTGGCTAAAGTCGGTTCGATTTGCATGGAAGAGATAGCTTTAGACCTTAGGGCTTAACTTTCGCTGAGCCTGAATCCACTTCATCTTTTGACTTTAGCTGAGCGAAAACATGGCGGCCATTTACAGTCCTATGCGTACGGATAGTTTAGTAAATTTAAGCAGTCTGGTACCAAAAATAAACGCCGTAATAAATATGCAATGACGTCAGATGTTACGTCATTAGGCCCTACGTCATTTGCGTGCGCGGCGCAATTAAATAAGCAAGTCCAAGCGTAAATGGTTGATTAATTTCCTGTTAGGTTTACGTGTTTTTCCGCCATTTTTAATCGTTTTGGTCTAAGTCAGTAGACTTAGACCAAAGTTTAGTTAAACTGTGGTCTAAGTACAGACTTTAGCGTTCAGCTTTAGCTTTCGCTCAGCAAAAAGGCTCAGCGAAAGTCTAAGTCAAAAAATGAAGTCGCCCACTGTCAGGCTGCGTTCACATAGATACGAGTCCGGGTTCAGTCTACGAGTGAATGCTTTGCAAATGAAACAACAATATTTCACTAGATCGCTAATAATTTTACTACTCGTGCAGCGCCTCGCCAGCAGTGAACAATTCAACAACGAAGCATGTTCCGATGTCATTATGCATCATAGCATAAACTAGTGCTATTTACGTGTAGTTTAATCCACGGGTAACCAATACTCGTACGAAAGTAAACGGCCGCTACTGGAATACATGCAAGCTCATGCTTACTGCAACCCGTATATGGGTACCCAAACTCGGGCAGACGTGAATGCAGACTAAGCATATCGGCAATCGTCACAATCACAGTGACGTTAACAGGGCTGCCAAATTATCATATTAGTAATGTGGATGATAATCCTTCTCTTCCCATGCATATAGTGACTGCATGCCATTAAAATTTATAATCCCTGGATCCCTTTTCAGGATTAGGCCTGGATCTGAGCCAAGTGCCTCAGATTCGGCCACTGGCTGACATTGTGCACTTTAAATATGCACATACTTACTTACTTACTTACTTACTTAGATTTGGTCGTTATTTTGGTATACCCATTAGACTTATTTCATGCATAGGATATAGCAGGCCCCTATAAAACCGTATATCTGAACTGTAAGGAATGAGTTGACAGTTAAAATAGACTTTAGCACGTATGAAATACTTTTATTTACTACATGGCTGGATTAATTATTTGTATCATCTAACACTAAAAAAGTACACATTTAATGAATTTTTGTAATTCCGATTGTTATCGGGATTAGCAGAAATGGCCAGGATCCCAGATTGCAATGCCAATGCCTCCATTCTCTTCTCTCCCTTTCTTTCTTTCCCTGTTTGCTGCCTGCCCCCCTCCCATGACTCCCACTCTCCCCTTCTCTTTCTTTTCTCCCTTCCCTTCACCTTTTCTGCCATTCTCCTACCGTCTGTTAGAAGTCAGATCCTTTAAATCCAGCTAGGTGGTCCAGAGTGCTATGAAATCAGCACATATAATAATCAATTAATTCAAACAATCAAAACACATTTAGATAAACACATTTAAATATAGTGCGAATTAGAGACATCAAGCAGTTTCTTCATGTTTTAGAATGAATAAGAATCTTTCATTGATTTTCATTTAAAACATTTCAATGATTTCAGTTCCTCTTGGTCTATGTGCAAGATTAAAGTTACAGCTTGTCTGTCAGTTCTTTTAGTATTGTATCCTACTGTATTGTTATCTCAGATGACGACTTTACCTTTTTGAAGAAGTGGATCATCTCAAAGTCATGCTTGTGTCGCGACATCTTGGCTTTGACCTCAGAGTAGGCATCAATGACGATAGCCAGGAACATGTTGAGAAGAATGAAAAAAATGAAGAAAACATAAAGGACAAAGTACGCAGGACCAAGGATGCAGTTTGCCCGCTGCAACTCAGCAAACTGGAAATCGCCCAGCAGAATACGCAGCTGGGAAAACCTGCCACAATTACAGCATTTCACAGGATTAGGCTGCATTCGCACAGACACGAGTACGAGTATGTGTCCGGGTTTCGACTTACGGCTCACAGAAGTGGCACTCATATGAGTAAAACGTTCACGGTCACTTGTATAAGCACATAACTAAACGCGCATCGGCCATATTGAATGAAATCGAATTGAAGAAATGCTTCGGGAATAAACAACAATATTTTATCACATCGCTAATAATTTTACCAACCGCACACCTCTAACGATGAATAATTTTACAATGACGTAAGTTCTGACGTCAAATATGCACCACAGCTTTTGTACATTACATTATTGTTATTTACGGGTAGTTTACTTCGCACAGGTTAAATAAAAACATGACCTGCACAGAAACTACTCGTACAAGTGAAATTTACTGGTAACCCATACTCGTATGTATGTGAATGGCCTCACTGAAATATACGCAAACTCATGTTTGCTGGAACTCGTATACGTGATACCCGTACAGTGCCGGACTCAAACTCATGTTTATGCAAATGCAGCCTTATACTGTATTATTTATTTCACTGTATTACAAAAACAGTAATACAGTCTAATACTATAGATGAACATTTAGCCTTTACAAGTTATTACTATAACCACCAATCCTCACAGCAGAAATGACATGGTTGACAAGACTGTGGCAGGTATCGAGAAGTAACAAGATGAGGAAAGAGATGGTATGGGACACTCTACACCAGAAAAAGACATTGGTTGACAGAATAGCACAACAAAGACTGTAGTGAATCAGGCATGTTTCAAAGACGGAACGTGAGTCCAAAGCCCCCGAGGTTCAAGAAGGCTTGCTCATGTGGGCATCAAAGAGCAGTACCCCCTAAAATGGTTATCACTGTTGGCTTGTTCAGAGTGAAAATAGTTGGAGATAGACAGAGACTTGCCGCACAGCGTAACAAGAACTGCTGATGGGCTTTTAAGGGGTATCAACATTAATGACCTTAAACGACCTTGTACTCCCCAAATAGAGGGTTTTAATGATTTTCAGCTGTGGTGCACACTTCAAGAGGGAATTGCGAGATGGATGAAGAGAAATTCTCTTACCAAACCAACTAAACGACATGACTGAGTGAGCATAATATAGCAGTACTCACAGTGCAAGGCTGAAGGCGCTGAAAGACTCGACCTGAGAGCCAAAGGCGAGGTAGGCAAACTGTGCAAACGAGCAGAAGATCACGAGAAACATGAGACTAAAGCACAGCAGATCTTTAGCACAGCACGACATAGTCGCTGACAGCTGCGTCATTGTCCGGTTGAAATTCGTGAACTTGAACAACTACAACAACATCAACTACCAGTATAATATGTGCTAAAAACAACGAAAACTACCAATGCCAATGCCAAAAAAGCAGCAAGTTCATGTAAAACTAGAGCTATAGCCAATTTTGCCTCACATTTCGTTGCTATGGCAACAAGGATCGGACAAAGGTAATACAAGGAAAGGGGAAGGAAAATGGGAGGGCCACTTCGCAACAAAGGCTAAAGGGAAGGAAAAGTAACAACAGATGGACAGACGGACGGACAGACAGAAAAAGTGATTACTTAATCTCCACCAATGTTCACTATTTTCACTTTGGCAAAAATAACTAAGACTAAACAAACAGTCCAAAGGCAATGCTAAAGCTAAAACTAAACTAAACAGTCAAGCCTTACTGAAGGCTAAATACTGTCCGTGGACCATGATTGTGAAAAATTCTATGAATCCAGAGCACAAGAAGAATTATGTATGCGAAATTCTGCCAAATACAACCATCCCTGAAAATTTCAGGCAAATCCCTCCTGCTAGCAAACTTTTGTGCCCTATCTTGCAATGATGAAAAATCTGAAAACCTGGCCCTGTGACCTTCACCTTTGATAAAAATAAAGATATCCCATACTCAATAACGAGCATAGGGTCCAAAGCTGATCCCGATCAAAGGCAGTCAGCCACAGGTGACATAGTCAAAAACCTGGTGGTAGGCAGCCAGTACTTTCCACCAGGCCCACGGTTACCTTCTCAGCCAGACAGCATCACCGCCCTTTGACCGGTACCAAATTACACTGCTTAGTGACAGAAACACATGTGTGTGAACAACTTGCCCAGGGTTGTTACCTGACAGTGCCCTGACTCGGGAGTCGATCCTGGGACCTCTCGGTTACCAGTCTGGCCCGCTACCATTACACTATCAAGCCACTATTTCACCTTTGATACTAGTACTTAATAAGGTTCTAAAGTTTGTTGGGGTACATGTGCATGCAAACATTCATCAAGTTGAGTGCAGCGGTTCATGAGTTATCGTGTCAACAAAAAAACAAGAAATTTGAGCTAATGCTCACGGGACGCGTGAAAGCCTATAGCAGTTCCTGTTCACAAACTGTCAATCTATCTCCAGTCATTCCATCACAATTCATTCTTGGAGTCTGCGCTGCAGCCGAAGATCACAAAAATTAACTATAGAAGGCACTCATGAAAGTGCATATCTCCGCCAAGTAAAGTAATTTAAATATTAACTACTACAACTAATACATCTACAACGAGGAAAGGGGAAGGAGAAGGAAGGGCCGCTTTGCAGCAAGGGAAAAGGAGGCAAAGGTAATAACCAGCATTGCTGTTTACGCTGTTGGTGCAATGACGTCATTGCTATTATGAGTCACCATGTACACAGAAGGAAAGATGGAACGACGGACAGAATGAGCAAAAACAGTATATCCACCAGTGTTCACTATGTTTACTTGGCAGAGACAATAAAACCCCTTATATTGGAAGTTCAGGGTCTTTCAAAGTCATCAACGTTAATACGACTAAAAAATTTGTCACTAGTGCTTGCTGTGATGAGCAGCATGCCCATGGTGATCTGGAACTGTTTTCATGAAAAACTGAAGAACAAAAGTAAAATAACGACTTTCAAGGGAGTACCGCTCTTTGATGCTCTCGTGTGCAGGTTTACTTGAACCTAGATAATCGAGACTTAGGCGGTCAAAATCTACGTTCAATGCTGAAAATTTCCTATGCAGCTTGTCCATGTCTATCTCAATTGATTTCGGTGCAATTCGCTCTTGAATTGTGACTTGCAGCCCGAAATTAGCAAAAAATGCATAAAAACCCCTATTTCGGCCTTCAAGGTCATCCAAGGTCATTGATTTTGGTGCCAATCGAAAGCCAGTATACAACTTTCTATAGTGATTAATAGTAACCTAATAATAATAATAATAATAATAATAAGTGAACATTTATATAGCACAATATCATTTCAAAGAATTCTCTAGGCCCTATCTCGCACCGTTTCTGAGATATGGCGACCTATTGGATTAAAATTGCCAATTTTCCCTACCCCCCTCTCATTTAGCACCCCTGCTTGGGGTGACCCTTTTCGAATTCATGGAAAAACTTTACGGATCCTGAAACTAGAGTCTTCCAGGAAACCGATAGTAAAGATTTGTTGATCCTAGCTTGCATTGTTTTTGACTCAGACTGATCCACCCATGTGACGGACGGATGGACAGAACTGCGATGCCTAAGATGCGCTAGCTTGCATTGTTTTTGACTCAGACTGATCCACCCATGTGACGGACGGATGGACAGAACTGCGACGCCTAAGATGCGCTAAAGCGGTAGCTGCTTTCGCGTGTAGAAATGCTGAACAGCAACATGCAATACCTTGATCCAGACAAGAAACAGCGTGACAGCCAGCGCAGAGTTGAACAACGATTGCCAGTATCCAACGCTAGCAAGACTGACATGCTCGCTGGGCCTGTCGAATATGCTGCGTAGTGATTGGTCGACGCTGACCGCTTGATAAACACCCAGTGATATACAGCAGACAGATGACACGATGATGACCAGGTCTAAGATGCTGAAGAAGCACGCAAAGTATGACCAGCCATTGTGCTTTATCTACATAGTAGACAAAATCATCACACAAAGGTTGTCCAAAGCTCTTCACAGGAAATCATCTTAAGGCCACTGAGTGTCACCTATGAGATTACACAGTGTTATCTGCTACCTAACACCATCAGCCAGACAAACCAGTACTCAATTTACCTACCCCCGAGGGATGGAAGGCTGAGTTGAAGTTAAGTGCTCAGTTATATACCGAAATGGTCTATGTGTCTGCAGATAGTCACCCATTCAAGTAATGAACACTTGATAGTAGACCTGGCAGCCGAAGCCGCAAAATGTTCGAACCAAGCTGAGCCACAATTTTTTTTAACCGAAGACATAAAATATTTGACCTGAGTCACTCGAGCTGCAAAATTTTCCAGTTTATATTTTTCAACTGTCCAAAATATTCGTTTTTGTTCTAGGTCCCATTTATCGTTTTTTGCTCATCAGTTGTAGCACACCATCTGAATCGTGCCTGCTTCGCGCATGACAACTATGCTAATTTTTCAGATTACAGAAGTCTGAATCATAGGCAAACCTGTGTCATCTTGCATAGAGAGAATAAATAAAACGAAAAACAAAGAACACTCTGGCACTAACCTCCAGGAGTTCTTCAACAACGTAGTAGAGAATGAACAAGATGAAGAGACATTCGCAGCTCAGCACAAAATAGTCCATCGTTGTGACGTATCTGAGCAGCTTCAATGAATGAATGCTCCATGAAGTGATGGCGCCACCAGTTGGTGGAAACTCACATAGCAAACTACAAGTTACAACATCCAGCATTCAAATTACATACAGAAATTAATCAAAATACAACCTTCATTTTATCGGTTTTGTACATGTTTCGGCAAGCGATGCCACCTTCCTTGGAACAACTGTCCGCCAGGTGTCGCTACGGCAACTTTCACACATCTATCATTACTTACTGCCTGAGCAGTTAAGAACTAAAGAGCAGCTGCACACTAAGGTAAAACAAAAATGCACAAATAATGATCATACAATCAAGAATACTGTCCGAATACAGTTTCCTTACATCTGCATTAAGCATGCAAAGACAACAACATACTGTGATAATAGTAGTGTGTGAGAAAAGTTGTAGTATGCAAGAAAATATAATTTAGTAGAATTAGTTCAACATTTCAACAAAAATGATGATAAAAATGCTGAAGATTTAGTTAGTTTTTGAACATTCAGCTAGTGAACACACAATACACACTTATTAACACAAGTCCGAGTGAAGTACCTGACAACGCAGAAGAGGTTGACGTTAGCATTGTAGAGAGAGAAGTCAATGAAGACGGCTCGAGTGCCCCGGTCAAACCAGTCGTTGCGACGTAACTCATTGATAACATCCAGCACTACTGAACTGTTGTCTCCCAGCAGGTCCTGTACGTAGCCTCCGCCATGATAGACAGCCAGTCTGCCATGATGGACTGAGCCTCCAAGTTCATCGGCCGTCTGATAAACCCACCTGCATGTAAATGACACCACTGTCCGTACATAATGTCTATCTACACCGTCACAAAATTAGCGACACCACTACAGATAATTCAATTTAAAATCGTTAATAACGGACAGATTTTCATCACATTAGATACATTCACGGAGACAATTATTCTGAACTAATCTTTAAAGTTTGTGCTTGAAGTGGCCACCTTTGATCTCGATGCAGGCTCTTAGTGTTAGACAAGTATGTCAATGCTTAGTTGCCCTGTCAATAATAACGTATTGAACATAGCACTAATGTAAACAAACTACACTGAGCACACACGGTAAGATGCGAACGTCATGATAGGCATGATGGTAAGTAATGCTAAAACAGTGCAGTGTACGATATTTCGTTGAAATCCGTGAACTATAAACTGAATTTGGTGTGCTTGAAGCAAGGGGTGTTGCTAATTTTGGGACATGGTGTAGAACGTAGGTAAAGGCAAATCGCCAATAGTCAACAGCACACTCTCTCAGAGCTCTGTGACCAATGCCAATGCTCATCTCCGTTTCCAAAGCCCCAAGCCAGCAGTGAATGCAGACACAACTCAGATGTATGAGAAAAAGCCAGAACTCCCATATACTGCCATCAACTTCCCGGCAGTTAGGCTGGTACCAAATTATGCTTGGTGACAAAACAACCTGCCCACGACTGTACCCTGGCACTGGAATGGTCGGGAGTTGAACCACAAACCTCATGATCACTAGTCCAACATGCTACCGCTAGACTATCAAACCAGACAAACAGGTATCTTGAGGAAAAAATATCGTATCTGTATAGTTTTCTAGCAAAATGTCTTAACTATATGTAAAGTTCTTCAAAGATTAATTAAATGTTAAACATAAAAATGTTAAACATTTACCTCATTACAAAACTTATAAAATACAGCAAGCAAAATGGCAAATGCACATGTTTCAGCAATTATGCATCTAAAAATATCAACCAGATGGTTTACGTACGCAGGTCCGTTGGCGAGACCAAATGTCGCTCGGTCCTCACTGTCAGTGGAAAAAACATCGTAGCAGACAGTAATGAATTCACGGTAATCCATGTGAACATCACACGAGTCATTGCGGACTCGCAGCATCCGTAGCCGTGGCGACCCAATCAGCCAATTCTCTGCTAAGACGTAAACTCCATCTGATGAGTCGGCGACTGGTCGCTCGCTGACTTTGCCATACAAACCATGAATTAGTGGCCCAGTTGCATACTACAAATGAGAGACATTTTCACTTTAGACAAGGTTTTGGCAAATCGCTACTGCACAGTAAGTGATGGACAACCTACAAAAATTATTAAAAGTTGAATGCAATGTTTATAATCGAATGTCCAGACACACAAAAATCAACAGCTAATTGCAGGCAAACCATTAAAAATAATGGTTGATATTGACACATGCAAAAATACTATCAAAATTTAAACGTCGTTATGCGGTATTGCACACAAAATATCAAGTAAGCGAGTAATATTCTAAAGTCATATCAACATGTGCCATTAACAATTTAACATGCTATGCAATAGTAAAGAAACTAAAACTAAAAAAAAATTAAAGTACAAGAAAATCCAATAAGTCTACAAACGTCTGTGAAGGGTGAAACCTTTGAAAACATCTGGCTAACTCAGGATAAGAAATTATCACCAAGACAGCTCTGTGATCAAACTGAGCAATTCAATGTGCTTACAGTATACCACTCGTCAATTCCGTCGATTTCCCTGAACGACCCACCAGCATGTCCATTAATGAATGCTTCCGTAATGGCATCAGTGAAATAGTATGCCAGAGAGTTTGTCATGCCAAACGTCACTGCAAATATTCACACGCACAAAACGCACTGCGCCAAAAATGGACAGCAAAACAGCCACCAATGGCACTTTGGTGACCAAAATGACATTACAGATGTGTTCCAGGACAGTGAAAACCTGGTGAAAATCCCCATCTCTTCGAGACATCCGCTCTACCCTATATAGGCAGCATCTGATGGGCTCGCGATGACAACAACAACAACAATTATGTCTGTCCATCCGTCTGTCCATCACATGGGTGGATCAGTCAAAAATGGTGCAAGCTAGGATCACCAAATCTTCACTGTCGGCTGCCCGGAAGACTCTAGTTTCAGGGACCATAAAGCTTTTCCATAAATTTGAAGGGGGTCACCCCAAACAAAGGTGCTAAATGAAAAGGGGTAGGGAAAATTTGCGACTTCCAGCTGACACTGGCAGAGCGAGACAGGTCAGGCCCTCTGGTGAGTACAAGTAAAACACTATACACTGTGTCTCAAAAAAACATCCCCAACATTTTCGACTGTAACTTGAAAACCAATATCAGATTTTAATAATTTTTGGAACAAATATTCCTGACACAACTTGCCATCAAATGGCCGTTCAGTTTCCCACCTCCCCCAATGTATGCTTTTGCACTACCTAGGGAAAGCAGACCAAGCGAAATATGCATTAAAATAAACCGAAAACCTGAAAAAAACATCCCCAACATTATCGATGAAAGAGATGATAACTAAGAAATGGATTACACCAGAGACACTAAGTCTAGTTCAAGAAAAGAGAATCTTGAAGAAGAAAAGAGACAGTAGCGAACTGGCAGACAGGGAATATCGACAGAAATGTAA
>Ga0209367_1010465_pt1 | contig 12432 bp, 11 predicted proteins | sample WorMetLIZISLAND2_FD_187412 | JGI IMG/M metagenome (GOLD analysis project Ga0209367, IMG submission 187412) | Marine gutless worms symbiont microbial communities from Max Planck institute for Marine Microbiology, Germany - Olavius geniculatus... ... | reverse complement strand
GAAGGAGGGGGCTCTTGCCGGTCGGCGGAATCCGGCGTCAAAATTTTTAAGGCAAATTTTAACGGAAAAAATTTTGCGGTCCCGCTACCGACAATTTTTTTAAAGCCAAACGAGAAAAATTGATGAATAAAATTTCGAACAAAATTTTGAGGAAAAGGACCAAAAATGGGAAATAAGTAGTCTGAATAAATACCGCCAATTTTTAGGGAATGATCTAACGGAAGGACTACGCCCCAACTCTCTGTCAATTTCAAAGTCCGAAACGGAAAGATATCCCGTGAGAGAAAACTCCTGGATAAAACTATCCCGAAAAATAATTTAGCGGATTTAGAAAAAAACAAGCAAAAATAAAAAATAAAATAACTTGAACGATGAAAAATCCACAAAACAAGATAAACCAGCAAAATAGAACAATTTAGCAATTTTATGAAAAAAATGGCCAAAAATAATGTTAACCTAGGATCCCTCAAATGTTATAGCATATACAGCCGTTCATATTAGTACAAGTACTGTATATTTAACGAAGACTTGTTTTAAAGACGAATGACAGGCATATACGTCGTATACTAATATTATTGTGCCCCAGTGATGGATCGAAGTCGCGGTACTAGGATGTTAAAGGAGCGATGCACTAGTAAGATGGATGAGCGTGATTAATGCTGAAATGTGTCAGTTTTATTTCAAACAACCATTTGTCTTAATGGCGATGAAATGTTATTCTTTAATATTACGTAATTGCGGAGTCCAAACAAATAAAGAAAAATAGATTTTGGCCGTTATAAGAGGTGGTTTTGCTATCTGAGGCCAGCGCATTGACAGTGACAAAACGACGGGTTTGACCGTAAGTCTGTCATGATCCGGTGACCGGCAAGGTACTAAAATTTCTTTTACGATGCCATTATCGCGCACGAGTAGATCCGGTCGCTATTGTTCGGGGATTACTGATTATGTATGGGTGAACGCCGCCTCAGTGCGTTTGGTTATTGGACGTATAATGACGTAATAAAATAGCCTGTATCGTACCGCCACAACCGTATTTATGGGCGTCGGATGCAAAGACCAGCCTACCATTACCGTTCATCACGGCTTGCCACTTAAGGCTTTTGTACTGCGGATTGGGGTAACTGGCAATCGAGTGTTCGTGACGAGATTACACAATCAGAGTCTTTGATTGTGTAAGGAGACATTTATTTGACTAAAAAATAGCACTTTTTATTCAAATAACGCTTATCTAATAAGCTCAGGGTGATATGGCGCGTTATGTAGTGCTATTGGTGTATGGTGTATTATATTTCAAAAAAGGGAATTTAATAATATGTTGTATTTTTAATGCCTTTTTAGTAACAACAACAGTATGTCGGAGACTTCAGAACGCCAATTACGTATTTAGGTGGCTGTATTTCTACACTATGTTGAAGACAAAAAGTACGAATACTGAAAATTCCGGCACTGAAGATAAAGAAACACAGACGGTACAAACTGAAAATGACTCGGAAGTGTCTACGAATGAACAACGCATTGACGAAGAACTGAAAAAGGAAGAAAGAAAACGGGAAAAGGGGCTGAAACGAGTGTCGCCGCCAGAAAGACGCCACTACTTTCGACTCCACGCCAGTTCATGGAGAGACGTCGTGTGGTGTTAAAACGCCCTTGGAAATATACTAAGCAATATTAAAATCGGGTCATACTCGCAATTTGAAAATTGAAATAATAATTAATTATTGAATAACGGAAAAATCAAGAAATGCTATTACATAGAGCACTAATTAATGACGTTAAAAATTCATTAATAGTGATGGATTGTTAATTGATTAATTTACTAATTTTATGAGAATAAACTATGTGATCAATTATGACCTTTGTGAAGCTCGCATAGATTTTGCGTTATAATATAAATATCAAATGCTGCAAAATATGTAACGGATAGACAGACCACGTTACGTAAAACGATTTAACTATACCCTAAACGTAATCGTTGGTGTTATCGAAATCGTTGTGTTCATAAACTAATTGAAGTAGGTAGAAAAATGTTTCTTTCTATCAGTACTAATTAATACGTTATTAAGCCAAAACAAATTAACAATAATTTGTAACGTTAGTTTAAAGATTTGGCATTTAAACGTAGCGAAACGAACTGAAAGAACACGTTAAAATACTTTATGCTAGTATTAGCGCCTCAGTCGATAACGTTGGACATTATTTAAAGAAGTAATAAAATTTCACTGGTCGATGGAAGAACAGGCCAGATTGTTTTTTTCTCTTTTCCAGTTTCTCTTTCTGCTGTTTTATCAGCAAATCGGATATTGCTATACCGACAAAAATTACTTAGTTTGGCTGTAGGCCTATGTGTAAAAAAATCAAAACGACATTTTGGCATAATTTCTGTGAATTGATTTGGGTAATTGTAGGCGTGTCCAACGTTACAGTGCGAATAATAAAATCACAAAAATTAGTCATTTATTGAAATATAATTTGCTCTTTGGTCTGAGCGACGTTAAAAAATTTAATGAATAATTTCTATTGGGTGTTGTGTTATTTGTAGCGTTTTATTCAGTGTTTTGCCGATTGATGGCTATAATAACCAATATAAACTGAAGCCTTTATGGCTATCGACCTTACTGATCGAACAGATCTGAGCCCTTGAAACTAATACCTTGAGTGGACATTTTTAATTTCAAATTGGGTATGGAATAAGGCTGTCTGGGCCCCAAATTTTAGGGAAGTGTCTGTATTCGGTCCTACGGCGCTAGTCGTTAGTGTCACGCTGGTTTGTCATGAAAATGACGCGCGACATCGATCTGCCATCCAGGGAATAAGAGCAGACAGCTTCATTTAAGAAGCACAGCCACGTTTAGGAATTCACTTTTGTCATTACTGAAGCAACGCGTGTAGTGTAAGACCCATACTAGTAGGCCTAGTGTAAAGCTTTAATCTTGCAGTCCAATATGCAATTGCATTGGACGAGGATGTTCAATAACATCCTGTGCTTGCCATCTCTGTTTGTATATTTAAGAACAGAGTTTAAGTATGAGTATGAACGCGAATGGTGTTATAATTTGTTATTATATGTGACATTGCAATGTTCAGCTATCCTCACAATGTCGCGTTGGGAGCATTGAGTGACAGTCAGGAGGAGTAGACTGAACCATGGTCAAAGAGACACGGTGACCAATTATTACACGTCGTTACGTATGCCGCTAACTGTTTATTTTTCACTTGGCTATACGACCTGTTTTCGCCGAGAGCCAACTTTGGCATTTTTATTGCTTTATATTTAGGTTGTTTCGGCTTATGTAAAACCAATTTGACTGCTACATTAGAAAGTTTTAGTGTATTATTTATTACATCTAGTAAACTAAATTTAAAGGTTTATGGGTAACAACTTGCGTACAGTAATATTTTAATTATTTGTTGCTGTGTCATCACATCGGTATGCGATTTTTTTCGGGCAAGCTGGTTCAGTCAGCATCGAGTAATACGCGACAGCAATAACCAGACCGCTGATCGGGTCACATTTTAAGGCAGTCCACAGTAACGACTTTGTTTTCTAATTTATATCGATTTGGTTATGGCTTACAAATGTAATGGACAGAGACGTAGACTAATGGACGTTAAGACTATATCTGAGAAGCGGAAAACATTTTGCTGTCACGCGTAACAATAAGTTAAGTTATGAGTCTAACGTTTAAACAAATTTTGAGCTAGGCTCTTAGATTGTGATAAAAACTTTCGGTCATGTTTTTTTAAACTGTGATGCCGCAATTCTAAGCGTCATTAGGTGTATATTACTGCTGCAATAAGAACTATAAGGACTGTTATAATATCTGTCTTATTTCAATATACTTGTAACTTCATGCTTATCGCACGAATGACAATGTTTGTATTTCGTCGCTGCGTCAAGTCATCTCAAGAACAAGGGCCGAACTACACGGATTACAACGACGAACTTTATACGACGAGTTCTATACGTCGCGACATCTCGCTCGGCACTCGACACCGGTCGCACACTGGTTGGTCAGGAACGGTTTATTCGCGGCCTGACGACGAATGCCGCTGAACAGCAACTGTTTACAACGACGGAGCGGTTATTGACATTTTAATAAGGGCGCCGATTACGTCTCAAGAACACTTCGGATCTCCTTGATGGTCGGGTTGGCCTGATGTACAGATCGTTACCAAGAGCGAGTGCAGTTTGCAAAAATTTGCTCTTATCACGACGTCTGTATCCACATTCGCTGGGGGTAGGAAACACTGGACATTGTAATTGCTTATTTGTGGACAGGATCGTGTGGAACATTGGCAGTGAACGCGGAGAGCTGCAGTGACTTCGTTATTTTGGGGCAAACCAATTAGGAGTTTTCAAAGTTGCAGCCTCGATACAACGCCAACCTGCCAACAGAACAATCCGCGGGCGACGCGACAAGTGTCGCAGGTTCACGTTGTCGTCGGCACCTTCTACGTCAGATCGCTGCCCACATCACAGTCGCGATGTCTTGAACGCGATCGGGCTGTGATCATGATTGCTCTGACACGGCCAACTACAGGCAACATTGACGGCGCGTGTCAAGCAAGGGGCTCAAGGTGCTGAGCCACGCTCTTGTGATATCGTACTGCACTAAAAACGGTAAAAACGGTAATTCTTTGAAATATTGCACTCGTCCAGCACCAAGCTACGCCCATTCGGTACGATGACGGGCGGCAGCAGTGTTACGAAAGCGAGCGCACGGGTAAAGTACTGGATCCACGCGACGCCGCGTAACTGAAATCGTTCGTCAAGCGGCGAGCGGCGAACTGGTGACGTCGGGTCGGTCGTCGACGCTACGACCGCTGTCGACTCCACACGGTCACGGTCGTATTCGTTATGAGGGCGCTGTCCAATCGAGCCTAGGCGAACGGTTATTACCCGTCGCCGTGCTGCTTCGTTCTCGGCAAGGCGATTGTTATGAAAAACACGACTTCGGTGGACATTAAAACATCGTCTGACGCCGCGTGCCACGAACTATCGCGAGTGCCGAGCGGAGGTGCCGAGTGAAAATCGAACATAGCAACAGAATTCAAGGCGACGTCGACAACATCGAACCATCAGAAACAGCCGACATCGAACTTGAACGATTTGTCTTATCTTCTCCCAGATTTTATTAAACTTGTTAAACAGCCACGTTGAGTGGTTTTCCCAATGTGTTTGCCAATAGCAAAAATTAAAAAATTTTTGTTTGTTGTTTAGACTATATTGCAATAATTAATTTAAATAAAAAATTGTCCCTACGTTGACACCATGACGTTCTAGCTGGAGCAGCCAAAGCACCGTATTTTTGTTATTTTTCGCGTCAACATGTTATTGTTACGATTTTTAACAGGTGTCCTATTGTGCAGTTCTGATGATGTTACGAGATTTAAATAAGGCGATTAGATGCAATTTGTGGATCGTGCGTTAATTGATGTAAGTAATTTTTAAAAAAAAGTTCTGCATTTTATCGACGTTTAGAAGCTTTTTAATTTAAAATTGATCAAAAGCATTATTTTTATAACATTGCCAGAGTTTGTCGTCCTTACTTTGGCAGCTAGTAGCAGCAGTATTAATTGGCAACATGTTTTTTGATAGATTGTTCTGCGTTGTTTTCTTAGCGTGTTTGAGAAAACACAGTTGTGTGCTTGATTTTACGTATACGTAATTTTGGTCAAAGGGCATTAGACTCACATTTTTTGTCGTGCGACAAGTTGGAGGATACCAACGATGCGTACTGAATTAACATTTAGTTGATTTGTTTTGTTCGCTCTGAGATTATTTATGGAGTTAAAACATTGTTAAAGTATTTGTTCAATTGTAGTGTGTGAAGTTTGATTTACGTGACACCAGAATTTTGTAGAGTTTTATTATTGAACTAGGCGTATACTTTTGTATTGTTTCAAACTTAACGTGAAGTTTGACGGCATGATGCGTTAAAGACGACGTGGTTTGTGGAGTTTTTGAATTTTGGTGTGTCGTTAAAGTTTATTGTTAGACTTAAATTTTGGCAAAATGCCAGATCAGGTGTTTTAAAATTGACAGTTAATTGCTTGAATGTGAGTGTTATAGAGTTAATTGGTTTGTTGATGCATTATGTTGATTATTAGTTAATCTATATTGTGTTTAGGTTTAACTTGACGTGTGTCCAAAAAGGTTTAAACTTCGTAGTTACCGATTTGTGTGTGTTATATTTGATAGTGACGTTAATTACTTGTCTATTGCTAATTTTGTGTACGTTCATCAGGGAAAGTTGTTAATATTGCTACAGATTCATATTGTGCATGTTATTTCGTAGTACTAAGAATAAAACGTTTAACACTTGAAATGATACGTAATACACGGAAGTACTTGACATTTTTTTCGGTTTTTGCCAATATTGGACCGATTTCAACATTTGTCATTTGCCGTGTGAACAGGTTTTGATTCTGATTGTTAATTCTGTGATCATCTAATAATTTGTATAATCGTACTTGCAACTCAAGCATTATTGATCTCGTTGTTAAGCAGGGTGTTATACGTTTGACGTTACTAGGACTTTACGGTGGTATTGTGCGCTCTAGTGGTAGCCTAGTGCTGCCACCTTGCGAGTAACGGTGCACCTGGCAGTGTTATTTAGATATATCTTGGACTTGGATGCACAATTGTGCTACGACTAACAATGTTGTTGAAAGCGTTTACCTATTAATGTAGTTAGTTATTATGTTACTTGGTTAGGATAAAGTGATATTATTTAGTGAAATTACAGTATGTTGTAATACAGGCTTAGTTCTGTCGAACCCCACTAAGCGAGTTTAGCTGTTAGTTACTACAGGCTACAAGACTGCATGTATATTATTTGAGCTTACGTAATTCATTGCGGACAATGAATTTGTGGGGAGGAGAAGACGTTGTATAGAGGATAATTAGATGTCAGCAGCAGCAGCAGTTGAGGCACTGCTAGCGATGCGGCTGCTGCTGTAACTGCTGTATAAAGTCAGTGCGCACTACTGAGTGCTGGCCATTCTATAGTTAGTCGTATTGAGAGTGGTCGACTGTAGGTATGTGTTTGTGTGTGTGGAATTTGTTATATTAGTTTATTATTATTATGTTCGAGTTGCAAGTATAATTATAATGTATCCTGTGGAACAATAGTTACGAATCATTATGAGAAATATTAATACATGACTGAAATTCTAACTTACTGTGTCTGTTGTGTCTTGAGTTAGTTAGTTAGTTAGTTGTAAGATATAATACCATTAGAGTGAGAAACTGGAAACTGTTAGGCTACCTTTGAGACTAATTCCCAGATTGTTAGGATTAAACTTAGATGAGTTACAAGATGGACATTTAGTGGAAAGATCGATAGTTGGTAATACTAGAACTAGATAGCGAAATAAGTATTATAAAGCAACTAAAATATAAAGTAAAATAACCAGAATACCAACTACATGACAGTGAGATGTTGTGATCGCCAATCGGTTGATTTAAAAAACATTCTGTATAATGGTTATTACGCCATTAATGACCTCAGGCTTGTTTGGCTTCTACTAATATTGGATTGATTTTATTTTGCTGCACATTTTATATATGAATGCACTTGGTTTATAATTTGTAAATTTCGCCATGGCGATACTAATTGCAATCGATTGTGATTTAGCTGTATATGTAGCAATGGTATGAAGCATTTAATACCCTTATGATTGTGACTGTGTTTGTAATATATCGATGAGTTCGTAAATCATCGTTTATACATGCTTGTTGTAAAAAGTAAAATGGGTTTATGTTTTTGACATTTTATTTTTTTCCCAAAAGAAAAGTGTCGGATCGCGCCTATTGTTTGACTCAGTTTACTTATATCGTTTATCGCAAAGTCGCGACCGACTGGCTGTCAAATATATTTATCGATGTCGATTTATTTAACACTGCTTGTTGAGTCGTTTCTGTGTGCATATTTCGCAAGTTTGCCGATTTATTTCGTTTGTTTACACAGTAATTTATTTGTTGCACGTACGAGTACTATGTCCACGTTTGTGTGTGCGAATTTTTGTTTGCGTAGGTATATCGCTGTACGGCAGCGCTTGTGTGTAAATAGTTGTTTGAGAAAAATTTAGAAAATTTAGTTTAGAAATTAGTTGTGTTTTTGTGTTGTCTACTGAACACACCTTGGTGTTCAACAGTTTGTTGTGGTTCGGTGTGTGCCAGCTACATTTTGGTCATTTTGTAGGCCTAATATGGCATTGTTTTCGTGATATGGGAACCTGTGTGGTATCTGGATTATATCGGAAAACTTGTGTGGTCTTTAAGTTAGAGCTGTGTGATTTCTAAATGTGATGCCCTCATTATATCTGAGCATATTTTAAGCTAATATCTGATTGATTTTAAAACTTGATATTGCTAATTGTTATCATTGTGATAAAGTTTACTGCACTTTACGTCGTAAGTTTAGATAAAACGGCTACATTTAATTTAGACAGATTCTGTAACTGTATAAAATATGCTGTTGCAACTACCGAAACTGTATGTACAGTGGATGATCTGAGTTGATTTGGGAAACTGTGCTTGTGATTAGCTATTGCACCTTTTTGTCTTGCACTTGCTTGTATATTCTGCTGCTAATAAAGGTTTATTGTTTTTTTATAATAAATTCGGGTCAATATTTTGCGCAGTAAACTTTAGCTCAGATCGAAATAGTTTTACTTGCAAGTGTAACTCTTTGTCTTACTTAGATGACCTGATAAATTTAATGTTAGAAGTGGGATAATAATTAAATAATGTTATTAGCGTAGGGGTGTGTATTTTGACATATAAATTAATTGTGCAGTAATAAATTTTTTTTCAAAACGTATAATTATTGTTTTGTGTTATTTTACACTGTAAAATATTAATTAATATTACGGTTTGTTTTTTGCCTGTGAGTCGTAGAAACACCTACTTTACGCTGTGTCAGTTGCGACCCTGTTTGAGTAAACCTTAAAGCAGTGTTACGATTGCATATACAAGTGTAAGTCCGGTGGGAACGATTCACGTCTTGTTGGTCAACGCTGTACGGTATAATATTTGTATTTGTATAATTGCTGACCAACTTGATTTTTTGGCATTTTTGAGGGTATAATGAATTGTTTACTCCGGAAACGCAAGAACAGCTTAAAAAAATAAACACCGTTCGTTTAGGTGTCAAACCAGGTAGGGCGGGGTACAGCCTAAACCGCCTAGATGGGCTAGCAAAAGCAGAACTCTTGAAAGTTTTGGCTGAGACTATGTTGGCTAAACCCGCATCAGAGTTCGAGACCGAGAAGCACTAGGCTTCGCAGGTTCTTCTTCCAAAAGAAACGCCGCATCCGAAAAAAGAGTGCTGCCCTTAGGCTTTAAAAACTCGAGCTTAAAAAAAACGAGCAAAGCGAGAGCGAGAGAAATGCCAAGCCGAAAGGGAGGAACAAAAAGCTGCCCGATAAACAGAAGAGAGACGCCGTGCTTTAGACTTGGACGAAAAGCATCAACATTATCATATTCGTTTAATACATTAACTTGACAGAACGCAAGCATGTGCACAGGTTATGCCTAACATACATGTACAGTAAATATGACTTTTAAAAAGTCCACAAAACTATGTACAAATGTTGCTAAAACAAACACGTCAATTAAACAGTAATGATGATAACAGCAAAACAGCAACAAAGATTGGAATATGGGATTGCCTAAAATCTAGTAACTAGTAAAAAATATGATAAAAGTTTTGCAATCACTGTGATTATGTTCAGTGATTCACTCATTTGCCGGTGTAACTTGCCCGTATCATTGTACCGTATGCCATAAGGAAACTGCAAAATAAAGATATGTCAAAGAAATACCACGAATAAGTCGTTAATAGATTTTAACTTTTAGAAAATGCAAAAGACTTGAAAGAACAGTAAAAACTCTTCATGCAGGCAGTGAAAGACAGTGCAGAGACTGTATTAGGCAAAAAACAAGGCACTAAAAAGAGAGGTGGATATCTGACAATTTATGGGATCTGATTGCCAAGCGTAAAGTTGCCAAATCAAAAAGAAACCAAGCTAGGACACGCCAGAAATAGACTGACGAAGACCTAGAGTTCAGAAATCTGGACAAAAAAGTGAAAAAGAGCTGTCGTAAAGACAAGAAAAAGTGGCTAAAAACAAAGCAGCTAAGGCACAACATGCAGCTGATATGAATAACTCAAAGACTTTATACCAAATAGTTCGGAAACTGTCTGGCGCCAGAAGCGGCAGTGATATCCCTATCAGAGGTAAAGATGGTAAAACTTTAGCTTCAAGCGAAAAGCAAGCTAAAAAATGGACCGAACACTTCGCTGAGGTACTGAACCAACCTGTTCCTGTAACTCGTTTCGAGTTTAACCAGAAGGAGGTCGCACAACAGTTGGATGTAAGTGAAGCAGACTTCACAGTACAGGAGGTTATTAAAGCCATAGTTAAACAGAAGAATAATAAAGCAGCTGGAGTAGACGAGATTCCCACCAAACTCCTTAAACACAGCCAGGATGAATCAGCAGGAAAGCTGACAAATGTGTTCAACACAATATGGCACAAAAAAGATGTTCCGGATGACTGGCGACAAGGTATAATTCTATCTTTACCCAAGAAAGGTTGCCAGAGTAATTGCAACAACTAGCGAGGAATCACTTTGATGTCAGTCTCCGGGAAAACATTCTGCACAGTGCTCCTAAACCGTCTGAGCTCAGGTTGACAGACTCCTTCACGAGAAGTAAGTTGACTTCCGCCACGACCGATCATGCAGCGAGCAAATATTTACACTTAGGAACATTATGAAACAGTGCAGAAAGTTTCAGACACCTTTGTTTGTCAACCGTATCGACTTCAAAAAGGCTTTCGACAGTATCCACCGTGAGTCATTAGGGAAAATCCTCAAACTGTATGGTATTTCAGACAAATTCATCAACATCTTCAAATCTCTGTACCGCCACACGAATTGCTGTGTTAAGACACGCGATGGTTTTACCGGCCTGATTCATGTCATCACAAATGTCGTCAAGGCTGCATCCTTTCACCCCTGTTGTTTCTAACCTGAATTGACTACGTCATGAGAAAGGCACTGAACTACCCAGAGTTTGGAATTCCTTGGGGTCGTGGAAAGTTTACAGACTTAGACTTTGCGGATGATGTTGCACTTCTGAGTCACTTTGCCACCATGCTTCAACAGATGACTGACAACCTGAATACCACCGCGGAAAAGGTAGGACTACGGATTAGCTGTAAAAAATCCAAGGTGTCAACGGTTGGTGCAACATCACCCACCCCAACAATTGGTCAACAAACATTGGAGGGCGTAAGTGAGTTTCAGTATCTGGGGAGCATCATCTCCACCGAGACAGACGTTGAGATTGATACCTGTGCGAGAATAGGCAAGGCAGCAGCCACCTTCCAACGTCTTCGAAAAATATGGTCAAGCCACTTCATCAACCTCGACACCAAACTTCGGCTGTACACGTCCATAGTCATCCCAACTGTGCTGCACGATTGTGAGACTTGGAAGAGCACATTCAACACACGGCAGAAACTAGACGTTTTTTTACCTGAGGTGTCTCCGCACTATTTCGGAAATATCATGGCGTGACCACATTTCCAACGACGAAGTCCTGCGAAGAGTTGATTTGGGAAGCTTATCTAAGATAGTACGACAAAAGAGGCTGAGATTTGCAAGTAACATCTTACGTCTGCCTGAAAGCAGACCAGTCTACAAAGCCATAAATTGGCTACCTGACAACGGCAAACGCAGACCAGGAAGACCGACGAAGACCTGGCGGGCAACATTTAAAAAAGACCTTCAGGATATGGGGCTTACCTGGATGGGTGCAAAGAAATCTGCCAGCGGCGGACCGAAATGAAGAAAGCTCTTCGCCCGATGTTCCGGCAGGAACTGGAGAAACTAAGTTTTGAGGTCTAAGGAACTCCATCGTTGTATGACTGCGCTTGCGTGTAAATATTTGCTTGAGCATATTGTAAGCTAATGTGTAATTGATTTTGCAACTTAATATTGTTAATTGTTATTGTTGTGATAAAGTTTACTGCACTTTACGTTGTAAATCTAGGTGAAACGGCTACATTTAATTTGGACAGTCTTTGCAATTGTATAAACTCTGTTGTAGCAGCTACCAAATCTGTATCTACAGTAGATGATCTGAGTTGATCTGGGAAACTGTGCTTGTGATTAGCTATTGCACCTACATTGTCTTGCACTTGCTTGCATATTTTGCTGTTATTAAATTTTTAGTCCGCCCGGAAGCGATAGCTTGCGAAGCGAACTTAAGTTTTGATGCGGTTTTTCTTTTTTTTCCTCCTCGCGTAATCTTCGAGCTCCGTAGGCCGATCGGAGCAAAATTTTGCACGATGCTCGGTGCTGCGTTCAATTTTATAATATCCGTCCAAAATTTTGCTCCGATCGGCCTACGG
>Ga0209367_1010463_pt1 | contig 12434 bp, 7 predicted proteins | sample WorMetLIZISLAND2_FD_187412 | JGI IMG/M metagenome (GOLD analysis project Ga0209367, IMG submission 187412) | Marine gutless worms symbiont microbial communities from Max Planck institute for Marine Microbiology, Germany - Olavius geniculatus... ... | reverse complement strand
GCTGTGTGGTCATAAGAGAATAGCATTAAACTAACTAAATATACTAGTTAAAACATTTTATTTAGTGTATTTGGACTCACTATATATACATCACTATGACTTATTAATTTGTTTCTGTGATCCCAAAAGTGCTTCACAAAGCTTTTGATGGAATTTTCAATGCACGTTTTTGTTAAATAAAAAACGTTGAGCAAAATAAAAAAAAAACGTTAAAAAACGTGGCAAGAATAAAAAAACGTTTTTTACATCTATGAAAGGGACAACAATAGTAGTAGTAATTTGTCATATTTGTAATCTAAGAGATAGTATTAAACTGCAGATAAATACTCTTGATGAATGAACTGCATAGTCGATACCAGGCAGATAGTGTCGACTTTGGCCCCGCTGTCAAGCAGGAGTTTGACTATGATCGGCTGACCAATACAGCAGGCCTGCATCAGTGCTGTAGAACCACTGTGATCTACCCTAATACTGGTGTCCACTCCACGCCTCAGTAGATGCTCTACCACGTGCTGCCACCTGCCGGCCACTGCGTACATCAACGGGGTGAGACCTCGTTCGTCTGTCTCGTCCATGTTAGCAGCTACAATAAACAAACACATCATCATCATCATCATCACCATCATCATTGTCGTCGTCATCATCATCATTCCATAGCCAGTCTCCCTCTGTGTCCATGCTTGATGACAAGATAGTTCTTGGCACGTCCACTTCCATTTTAATATATTTCCTTCTGTTTCAAAACGACACTGCTCTACAAAATTGCACAACAGAATCAAAAAAAAACTTCATCTTTTCACAATGTCTAAACTGCACTGAATTTGGTCAGCTGATTGTCAGAAAAAATAATTAAAATTGTTGCCAGCAGCTTTAACATTTTAATGCTAAAATAAATCATAGTGGATCTCGGCTGGGGCTCCACCCCACACCCCATTGGGGAAAAAACAGCGTTGCCAGACCCCTTACTAGATTTCAGGGAAGGGAAGAACCTAGAACCTTTTGTTCATGTACAAAACATTAAAATTCTACACAGCCGGTTTGCAAAAATTATTTATTAAGACCACTTGCGTCATGTGGTAGTTTATAATTCAATGTTAAAATAAAATTTTAAGAAATATTTTAGACAAAACCAAACTGTTAAACTTTGCTCAAGGCTAAGTACTGCTTGCTTATTGCCCCAGTCGCTTCTGCAGGCAGTAATAAAGTAGTCCCATCTGTAGCAAATGACATTTCGTGAGTCTGGGCCAACTGGTTAAAAAAGTATCATGCATGCAAAAAGCACACAAAGACCCATGTGTAGGGACCAACTTAATTCACGATTTCACGGTCGTGACATTTTCCGTGAAATTGGCCTTCTTCCGTGAAAAACGTCGATTTCCATGAAATCCGTGATTTTTCGTGAATTTTAGCGCTTAGGCCTATAGTTTAATTTATGACAATTCCAGAGTTTTATCAGCAGCTTTTGTACGGATGTTGCTGTTTGCCACGTGTCGCACTTCAGCACTAAGCAGTTGACATTGACTGTCTCGAGTCTTGACTCAGTGTAGTAAATATTCGTTGTTCTGAAATTTCTTCTTTTGCATTAGCGCAGCACCTCGAAATAACGTCTGTGGGGCCCGTGAATTTGCAAAACTCTTTCCGTGAATTTTCCGTGAAATTTGACACATTTTAAAAATTCTGCCGTGAAATCATGCATTTTTTCCCGTGAATTCGGTTGGTCCCTACCCATGTGGCCTTGACCTTGGACGTATGACCTTGATATTTAACAGGGTTTTAGAGGTTATCAGAGTCCAGTACATGTTCACGCAAAATTTTATAACGAAGTGCAGTAATTCACGAGTTACCACGTTTACGAAGTAGTCGGGTCAAAATACGATCCATATCGTCGAACGCCAAAAAAATTCCAACAAATCACTTTTTTGCTTTAACTGCTTTAACGTCATGCTGCGAAGTTCGAACAACACTTCTACACGCAAATAAGCAGTAGATAGGCCTAATTAAATCGACGCGAGTAGCAAAGTCGTATAAGAAAAAATCGTTGTTTGGCGGGTGTTTTTTGCATAACATTAACACAACTGTAAGATTGTTCATAACTGTGTAGCAGATAAAAATGCATGTAAATTTTACAGCAATTTTAGGATTAATCATAACAATAAAGCAAAAAGCTGACACGTTATAACGTTATAATACTTTAATTTAAAACGTTACGTTTTTAGTTGCAAAAAACGTTATTACTAATATTCGCCAGGTAGCAGATCTGTAACACGCTGAATGCTATAGTTAAAGCCACGTGTTAACGGCGATACTTCGTTCTTATGGGAATGCCGAAAATTCGACTCCCACAGAACCGAAACATCAAACGCTTCAGAGAAAACTAATTTATAGTAGGCCTAATATGTGCATTTATAAAATCTAGGTTTAATTTTTATGAAATAACTATCTGCAAAATGGGAGCTAATCATGGCTATTAGTTTATGCACTTGAATTCAAGAAAGCAGAATATAAGCTATGGAAACAGGCATAATTTGTGCCCACTCTAGATTTTTTTTAACTTGAATGGTAGGCCAGCGTACAGGGTTTCCACATTTTTACAGACAAATAATTCTAGGGATTTCTACGTAGAACCGTCAAAATGTAAATTCTAGGACCTTCTATAAAAACAATTCAAACAAAATACTTTTAGCACATACAAAGTGCAAATTGATATATTTTGCAATTTTATCTCCTCATTATTCCAGTAAGTGCTATGCTAATGCCAGACGTTGTTTATTCTGAGCCCCCAAAATTCATTTTCAAACTAACACACATTTAACCACAAGATAAATGGACAACAGTCTAGTGCATTAGAGGTCAATTTTTACTCCGCGCACGCTACGTTCCTAATGTAGCGAACTTAGCGAAGAGGAGTATATAAGATCAGTGTAATATTGAGGACCGGACGACTGACCAATGACCGACCTCTGTTCCTGGAAGAGCCTTCCTGGAAGAACTTCAAACGGCCATATCTCCATAACAGTGCTAGATAGACGCATGGTCACTATGGACCACCCACAGGAAGTCGGCTCACGAGCAGGGTTTTCAATAGACCTGAATTTTCAGGACGTCATGACTTCCAAGCTAAAAAATTTGGACGTCAGTGTACAAAATCTGTAAGTCATGCAGTAGGCCTAGGCCTATACAAGAAAAATCAAGCAAAAACTTAATGCAAAACAAGACTTACTACATACGCGTCACTAACGCACCACGAACATAGGTCGTGGTTTTTACGCACTACAGCTATGCTGTATAGCGCGTCTGTGGCACGATTGTCGTCTGTCTGTCAATCTGTCTGTCACGGATGTATAATTGTGATTAATCAGTGCTAGATAGGGCCTAGATTGCTATTGATTATTTATAGGAAGTCGCATATTGGCTTTCAAATGACATGAAAATCATTGGCCTTGGATGACCTTGAAAGGTCATGACCAAAGACGTTAGATAACGTCTTTGGTCATAACGCACTATGGTATGACAACCGTGCGGTATTGTGACTAAACGGTTAGTCGTATAGGGTTGGCGATGGTACTGTCGGACAGGGCGCTGGCGACTTTCTATAGGCCGTCAATAGTAACCATGTCTCCATGTGCAGCGGTTTCGCCGTAATTTCTAATGGAAAGTTTCAAGCAAAGTAGCCGTATAACAGAAACAGTGAAAAATGGGGCCAAGTTACCTATTAATCACTAATAGAAAGTCACATATATTGGCTTTCAAACAGGCTTGCCGTGGATATGAAATTTCCCATTTATATCCATATCCATATCCACAGATTTTCCGTGGATATCCATGGATATATCCATATTCACAGACGCCTAAGCTGCGTGCATGCAGCCCTTAATTTTTGCAAAATACAGCAGTGCAATTGAGCGTTTATCCCCCCGTAAAACATGACAGATATTCCCCATATTAAATTGTTAAAAAATAAATAAAAATTTAAGAAAACAAACACACATTAGTACTGTCTTAGTTTAGTATTTCCCGAATTTCGTGAAAATCTACATAATTTTATTACCCCTCTTTCTGGTACGATATGCAGTGTGTCTGTCGTCTGTCTGTCTGTAACGCATGTACTGTGGCTAAACGGTACGTCGTAGGGGGTCGGCGATGGTATTATTGGATAGGGCGACGGTGACTTTACATAGGCTGTCAAAAGTAACCACGTTTCTATCTGCAGCGGTTGGGCTGCAATTTTGAATGCAACATTGCTGCCTGCAGCCATCACCCACCGTATCGTACCCCTATGTTGATTCTAGCGTTCACTAAAACAGTGTCACCATGGCGTGAATAAGACTGTATTCACTCTGGAAAATTGCTTTCTTTTCGCGACCTGAAGTCGGACGCTGGCCTTCTGACATAAGGGAGAGCCTACGGTCACCCCAGCAACAGCTGGGATTCTTGTTTTCCAAGACGCAGGTTGCATTATGTACGACTACAAATATAAGGCTTGTACTTCCCACTAGCATTAAATATGTTATAGTAAGCAGAAAAACGTTTAATAAAAATTATAAATAAACTCTCAAATAAATAAACCTTTTGTTGCTCAACGAACAGTACAAAAGCACCGAAAATTAAGATCTGTTGATGTTATAGTACTGATTAATTAATTTAGGCTGATTAAATAATAGCGTGCTGATGTCACTGATTATTTATTTGATTCAGTAACGTAAAAAAGAGAAAAACGCAGAGTAAAAACGACAGACAAGAAAATATTATAAAACACAAAGCATATAAGTATTCAGTTTAATTAGCAGGTGCGCCAGCATAATATCCATGGATATATCCACAGGACGGCCTAAATCTCATATCCACACATGGATATATCCATGGACATATCCATGGATATCCATTTCCACGGCAAGCCTGCTTTCAAATGACATGAAAATTATTGACCTTGGATGACCTTAAAGGTCAGTAGTGCAACAGGAACTATATAGGCTGTAGTGCATCTTCCCTAACGACAACTGGGCTTTCTTGTAAAAACAAGCAACATCTAAATTTAGTAGCTTTACGCAAAACGAAAGTTGCAGTTTCTGGATCAGAACTGTTCACAGAATAAATCGATATGGCTGCCGTGCCACGTCTTCATGAAATGAAATATTCAGAAACACGACAGTCAGCAAAAATTATTGAATCAACGAAACATTAGAAAACTGATTCTGACGTCAATTTCCAGCTTATTATAAATGACAAATAAACATAATAAGAAGCAAATTGATTTGGACGTCGTGACGTCCACGTCTTAAAATTTGGGCATACGGGCTGAAATTTTTGGGCGTATTTACACCCAAACGTCTGCTATTGAAAACCCTGCTCACGAGAGTCGAGTGGTCACGTGACCGATGACGTCACGTGACTCCAAAAGGTCAAACTCGTGACCACATTATCTTTGAGGCGTCATATCTCCGTAATGGTGCCAGATAGATGCATGACAAGTGGCAACTAACGTCATCGCCCGACGACCATTATTGAAAATTTTTTCCTCTCAGTTCCTAAAATCGGGCAGTATTTTATGAACTTCGGGGAGACAATTTCCAATTACAACCTCGACGCCAGTCACTATTAGTATGATATTAAATGGGTCTCAATTAGACACCGAGTCTCTAATACAAACGGAAAGGAACGAAAAAGCTCTTAAAAGGAAATGATGCGTGCGAGGAGTACATTAAATTGATTACAATCTAATAATTTATTTCTTGCAAAGTTATGCGCTACATAAATTCACAGTCTAATTACATACTTACTTAGTTGCAGTCCGAGTCTGAGTCATCAATTAGCCATTAATATTTTAATTTCACACATCACTTTCCTGTGTCAGATGGACGCTGAAATTGTAGACAATTTCTTCTGACTTTCACCGAAGGCTTCTGCTATGCAACCAACACTCTCAAAGCAGCAAACGATAAATCAGTCTACTCACCTGTCAGAATATCCCGCAGTTCTGTCAGTTCTCCTCTGCCAGATAATTGACACACCGACGTGCTAGCTGACATGACACAAAATGATTGAATTATTGATAGTAGTAATACAAGAAATTTGAGCTAATGCTCACGAGAGGTGTGAAAGATAGTAGCAGTTGTGATTCAGTAGTTTAGCTAAAAATTGGGGGTATTCACACTAAGTTGATATACAAATACTAAAATCCCTATCTGGATCACATAACGATAGTAGCGTGGCGCCACCTTGTGAATGATATAGACTTGTGTCGCAGCCCGAAATCGCCAAAAAAATCCATAAAACCCCCTATTTTGGCATTCAAGGTCATTCAAGTTCATTGAATTCGGCGCCAATCAAAAGCCAGTGTACGACTTCCTATTAGTGATTAATAGTAACCTAGGCCCTATCTCGCACCGTTACTGAGATACAGTGACTTATTGGCCAAAAATTGCAAATTTTGCCCACCCCCCTGTCATTTAGCGCCCTCATTCGGGGTGATCCCCTTCAAATTTATGGAAAAGCTTTACGGTTCCTGAAACTAGAGTCTTCCAGGCAGCCGACGGTAAAGATTTGGTGATCCTAGCTAGCTTGATCCACCCGTGTGACAGACAGACAGAATTGCGATGGCTAAGACACGCTGAAAGCAGTAGCTGCTTTTGCACGTAAAAACCGTTATATTCTGTTACATTTCACACTTCTGCTACTGAGAACTGAAAATGCAGAAAGTAAGGCTGCTTCAAAATAAAATTCCTTAGTTGATTAACTTCGAAAGACTAATTGAAGTTAATGAAATAATATTTTTTTTCATTAATTTTTGTAGTCAAGAAAGACTGCAAAAACTGCAGAATTCAACTATTGGTTGCTGTTATATGTTGCAAATTACAGCAAAACTGAAAAAAACTAATAATGCTGCAGTTGCCTACACATTAATATACAAACTCAAAAATTGCAGACTGTAAAACTAACATTACACATACAAAAATCTTGATGACATGTCTTATTAGAAACATTGATCATCAGTTATTTTAGACTGTAAAGAAGTCAAAATTTTAACTAAGTTTTGGTCAACTACAAAAAGAGTTTAATCAGTAATTGTTTAGCGATTAACTGATTAATTGATACAATTTCCGCAGCCCTAAAACTGTATATAATAAGTCACTGCTCAGATGCCTGGTCTGCCGATACTTTGTGCTGCCTGCTGGGTGGTCTCCTGTGGGGACTGTGAAATCTTTTGGTGAGCCCCCTCCAGCATATATGGAGTACTGTGGGTGGGGGCAGTGGTGCTTGTTGCTATTCCTGCCTTGACTTTCAGTATCTAATATAATTGCTGATAGCTGATGGGCCCACATAGTTGCCTAAGCCTACGGGGTGACACTGGCTGCCCCGCCCCACACTGGTATATGGAATCTGCCGCAAATGGTTAAAGGTCCGTGGTCACCAAAATTAACATATACATTTTATCCATTTTCCTGAAACTGCTGAATTTTTTTATAACTTTGACAGTAATATCAGCGCCCAGCGTTTTGTCAACACGGAAAAATTTACCTTTGAAGTCGACGATCTACGAAAATGACGTAGAAAACACGACGCCATGATGACCCGCGGTGACGTCATGAGTTTAGCCTATAGACGTCATGAATATTAATGGCCTAGCCTAGAATGATGACGTCGTCAGCTAGGCCATTAATATTCATGATCTATATGGGCTAGGGTCATGACGTCACCGCAAGCACCAATAGATTAGAATATTTCACACAACGTAACGTAATGCCGCATTTCGTTTGAAATCACACATTAATTTAATATATTTATGAAGCTCAAATCGACATATTATATATGCGATGTTAAATGTCTAAGTTTGACCGTGGCCATGGACCTTTAATGAAAGAACTTGCCAATGCCAGACCCCATATGCTGTACCGTTTAGCCAAAGTATTTAACTTATGATAGACGGTACTATATTTGCAACCAGTAATACGGATGGCTAAAAACCAAAGGTTCTTACAATCAAGGTCGGAGACTGTTTCAAGTGGTGGTGCACTGCTGCCATTGGTTGCAGCAACTGTTGCCGATGAAGACTTCTAAACACATCAATGCTTCACAGGTCAGTGATTACAGCAATAATAATTAAAAAAACTAACTAAACCATTTTAAGCACTATGTTGCACACGATTTCAAAATGCTGCATCTGCTAATATAAAATACTGTTCCAAGAACTGTGATTTTTGACCGACTACAGGACAGAACACCTCGCCCAGTAGTGGCTAGGCCCTTCCTGTTGCCAAACCGATAAGCCAAAGAGGTGACATTTTTGTCATACCAAGTATGTGCAAAATTGGACCGATATTGGTGCTATATATGAAAGGAATGACTCAAACTGTGTATGAAACACAGTGGATGCCCTTCAGTTATATAACAAAAAAACAGCATAATAATAAGGCAAAAAATTCTGCATACAAGTTGTACAAAAAACTTATGACAAACAACTGCAGATACTGCAGAATAACTCGTAACTATTACGTTCATGGAATAAAAATCATTTACCACAACATTCACTGATAAGGAATTGTCATTAACATGACTAACTTAACAAATATGTTTAAAATATACAGAAAACACAAACTCATCAGTCAGAGGATAAACACACACAAACCAGATAAAACAGACTACACTTTGCACCTTCATTGCCTCTTAGGGTGGTATGTAAAGCAGTCAACAGTATTAGATGCACAAAAATGAATGTGTCCCAAAAAGTGTAATATCGAGACCACTAACTGTGACGGGAGAATCAATGGCACCAGCTGAAGCACTAGAACTCAAGTTATCATGTCCACTGCTCAGATATTTCCATTCGCCGACTAAGTTGCCAACTGTACAGACCATGTACCACACAAATGATTGAATCAGTCCTAAAATAAAACTACACACCACAGACTATGCACTGGCATTACTAGTGAATCAGAGCAAAAAATTCAACAGTTTACAAAGCTATGTAAGGGTGATATGAGTCGAAACTCGAAAACAGCAAAAATGGTTCTGGGGCGATATTACCGCATGTTGAATTCCAGACACAAAAAAATCACAAAAGGTGATATTATTTAGCAGCACATTGACACACAGTCAGTGTGATGCGGGCAATATCACCTTTCGTGATTTTGCTGTTTTCAATGTGCAAGTTTTTTTAAATGTTGCCATTAACAAGTGTATAAACTGATGTTTTGTACACTTATTACTTTTGACAACGCTACATGATAGTGCTTTTCATGCTCCCATGTTCTATGACGTTAAAAAATGTGTCAAATCTAATTGTGGCATTAGATCATCTTAGGATGCTCCTCCATACCCTCTGGTCTGGATCTGGATAGTTAGTCGGCAGGGCCCCAGGACTGGGGCATCACACCAACGGGGTGATTTGGTGAGTTGGAAAAAATGCATCTCCACTTCTTAACCCCTCCATGCCCACAATGTCTCCATCTTTGTTCAAAAGCCCCATCTTGCACTCTCCTCCATAAAAAGACTAATGTCTAGCATTGCCATTAGGTCAGCAGTCAGTTTCAAACCAAGTTTCACTACAGTGGCAGCCATTTGATGCATCGGTAGCAAACATCACAAACTAGTGAAAAAACTAATATTATACAGTATAAGGGAAAAATTGGTACAGCCAGATTGTGGACGAAAGTTACATCTGCAACAGAAATTGACAACAGGCTACTAAAAAAATAGAACAAAAATAACATGCCACAAAATGTCACAAGATCAAAAATAGAATAATATGATATATATTTATACAATGCAATATAATATTTATATAATACAATATACACAGTGTTTCATAAAAAGGCACCCTTTTCCTTTCTTTCATAATTTAGTCAAATGACGATCAATTTACACAAAATTTTTACCAGATATAGCTAAAGAAATATTAATTCAAAATATATGGACGAAGTATGGTTTTTTCTTAAATATTCTTTGCCAGTCGTGATGTAATGCTGACGTCATAGTGTGCTGCAAGTACAAACTGGCTTGTCGCAACCGGTGCTGACAGACTTGCTGAATAGCTGCTCTCTGTCGATGGTGAACTTCATCTGGTTCATTAGTGACAAACTGTTAAAGTTTTATCATTGTAGCCACAAAAAGTGCCCAAAATGATCACTTTCACACACTTGTACGGATAGCTTAACTTTTACACCTTCCAGCAAGACAGTGCACTAGCATGCACCGCTTGCGAAATGGTGGAGTTTTTGGATTGCAAGACGCATGATTTTATGCCCCCATGTTACTTAGTGCTGATACAATAAACATTTTTCATCAGTGAACAAGATAAAGTTTGCCATCGAAGCAGGGTAACAACTGACAGAACCAACTGCGAAAAGCCAGTTTGTACTCACTACACATTATGACGTCAGTATTACATCACAACTAACAAAGAATTTTTAACCAACGGTCACATTTTGTTGAAATATTTTGAATTAGTATTTCTTCAGCTACATCTGGTAAAAATTTCATGCAAATTGATCACAATTCGACTGAGTTATAAAAGAAACAAAAAGGGTGCCTTTTATGAAATACCGTGTAGGCCCTACATTTAAATACTTTTCATTTCTAAACTATCGACTAAGTGCTTCCACACATATTGCTTTAATTTTGCAAACTACTGACAGAATATACAATATCCAATGGAAACACAAAAGAAATGCTAACCACCATTTGCAAGGACCGCTGCCACCTCAAAATCATTGTTGTCTGTGCTGTCTTCAGACAAGGACATCATCACAAACTTCACTAAAAACAATAACACAAACACTATGCAAATAAAAACACAGAGTGCAGCAAGACAAATCAGATGGGTGGTGCTGAATAGGGAAAACTAGCACAAACGTTTTCGGTAGTTTCTGGTCGTTTCAGTACTGAAAACCTAACCACAACCACAACCCTAACCCTAACAAAAACGAACCTTCACAGTATTTACAAATATTGCCACTAAACCAGACTTCCTTTAGAAAACTGGAAAACGGCCGTGACGACGGTGGATCGACGGTCGTGACGGTGGCACGATCGACGTCCGCATGTCGACTGTGACAACGATCAGCGAGTGGTCTGACAGCACTGGCGACTGGACTTGTACTGACAAAGCCTGGCAATCATCTCCCATCACAAATACATCGAGCTCACCCGAAGTCAGTCAGTAGTTGCTGCACTCTAGTGGTATACATAGAAGCTTTATCATCTAAATGCACGTTAAGGTCAAAGGTCAAGGTCAAAGCATTCAAGTTCATGTAATTGCTAATTGGTAAGTGATAGCGGTAGATTGGCAATCTCGCACTAGAGAGCAGAAAATTACTAGCGGTAAATCGCCATTTTATCTAATTACATTTATCTCATTGTTAATGTAAGAATGCAGCCATATTTCTTCACTGCTTTGCTAAGACTGTGGTTGGAACTGAAATGTCATCAATTATCAAGCATTAAATAAAATTTATTCAACAACACTATAGTTTTGAGTGTGTGTTACAAAAACAGCTTTGGCTTGAGATGCACTCTGATATACTACTGAATAAGCCTGATTTAATTACATGACAGTGTCATGGCGTGGTTTATAGACCTTCTACGTCTACCAGGCATATAAGTTCTACCATCTTCCCAATAATGTATCTACCCGATCTATCTCTAGCAATTTTTAGTGCTTAAAGCAAGATCGCCGATCTACCGCTAGAATTGTTGTTGGTAATAATAATTTCATTCTTCCTCAGGTGATAGCTGGTGTATGGCCAGCATTGACGGGCATGTGCCCTCCTAGCAACTCTCCTAGAATATCAAGTATTGATTCGTTAATATATAATCTGTGTGTTTTAGGGGAAAACGCGTCTCCTACCAGCTGTGGTTAAATTTGAAATGTATGGTAGGCTTGTATTCCACGGTGTTTTATTCACGAGGATAAATATCACGTGCAATATTAAATGTGCACGACCAAGACAGTTGCAGGTACTCATCAAAATGTGTCAGACAAATACAATTATTGTTGTGGCTTGGTAGTCTAGTGGTTAGCGTGTCGGACCCAATGACCGCGAGGTGGGGGTTCGATCCCTGACCACTGCACTCTCAAGTAACAACCTTGGGCAAGTTGTTCACACACCACAGCCCGTCGGTGCGATGCCCCAGTTTGGGGGTCCTGCCGACTAAATATCCAAATGCAAAATCCAAATCCAAATCCAAATCTAAAAACATACACTTTATGCACAAAATCAATCACTGCGACAAACCGGAAATGCCACGCCCATTTCACAAAATTTAGTGATGCACGTGTGCTTTGGGTTTCTTTAGCCACGGTATTATTTAGTGTTTGATAAAAGTAATAAGATTCACCGAATTCACCGAAGCCACCAGAACTACTGATGGCCTAAGTAAGCACAGGCAAAAGCCATATAACGCTTACTATCCTAATAACTAGATTAACTGTCTGTTTC